>BNJV01000090.1_pt1 | contig 73804 bp, 94 predicted proteins | sample 8540591 | NCBI WGS metagenome assembly BNJV01 (sample SAMD00202457, study PRJDB9452) | human saliva metagenome | host: Homo sapiens
AACTAATTTTTTTAAATTTTATTTCAAAAAAAAACAGAAAGGAAAAAAATATGAAACAATATGTTGTAGATGCCTTTACAGACACTGTTTTTCAAAGGAAATCCTGCTGCTGTGTGTATTATGGATTCTTGGATAGATGACGACTTGATGCTTTCGATTACTAGAGAGAATAATTTGTCAGAGACGGCTTTTGCTGTGAAGGAAAATGAGAAAATATAGATTGCGTTGGTTCACGCCTGGCGGAGAAATCGACCTTTGTGGACATGCTACTTTGGCGACAGCTTTTGTGATAACTAATTTTTATGAAAAAAATATTGATAAAATCGTGTTTGACACATTGAGTGGTGATTTAACTGTTCATAAAAAAGGAGAATTATTTGAATTGAATTTTCCTTCTTACGACTTAAAATCTGTTGAAATTACGAAAGAAATAATTGATGCGATTGGAGTTAAACCGCTAGAAGTCTTTATTGACAGGGATTTAGTTTGTGTTTTGGAAAATTCGGAACTTGTGGAAAAGTTTGAGCCAAATTTGGAAAAAATTAAATTGCTTGATGGACTTCTTTTACACATTACGGCTAAAGCTGATGAAAACTCAGAATTTGATTGTATTTCTCGTTCCTTTGCACCAAAATTGGATGTTGCCGAAGATCCTGTTTGTGGCTCTGGACATTGTCATCTTGTACCACTTTGGTCAGATAAATTGGGAAAAAATGAAATTGTCGCATTTCAAGCTTCCAAACGGACAGGAATTCTTTATTGCAAATTAGATAGAGAAAAAAATCGAGTTTCATTGAGTGGGAAAAAGCTGTATTTATTTGCAGTTTCAGAAATTTTTTTATTTAAAAAAAATTTTTATTTTTTTCAAAACTTAAAAAGCAGTATAAAATTAGAAATCTATTTTTTTCTCTAAAACTATTGCATTTTCACTATTTCAAGGTAAAATCATATTAGGATTATATGATAATTTTAAAAAAATAATAAACTTTTATTAGGAGGAATACTTATGAATTTATGGATACTTATTGGTATTGTTATTATTGTAGTGGGATTTTCTTTGAAGCTAGATGTGCTGGCTGTGGTGCTTACTGCTGGTATAGCTACTGGAATTGCTGCAAAAATGAATTTTTTTGAAATTCTTGGAATTATTGGAAAGGCTTTTGTGGATAATAGGCTTATGTCAATTTTTTTGATTAGCTTGCCAGTTATTGCAGTGCTTGAAAGATATGGACTTAGAGAAAGAAGTGCAGCTTTAATTGAAAAATTAAAAAATGCAACTGCTGGTAGAATCTTAGGACTTTATATGGTAATCCGTTCAATTGCAAGTGCATTGTCAATTAGAATTGGTGGGCATATTCAGTTTATACGTCCTCTTATTTACCCAATGTCTGAAGCTGCTGCAAAAACTCATAAAAATAAGGATTTATCAGAAAAGCAAACTGAAGAGTTAAAAAGTTTAAGTGCTGCAATTGAAAATTATGGAAATTTCTTTTCACAAAACATATTTGTAGGGGCATCAGGACTTCTTTTGATTCAGACTACACTGAAGGAAAATGGATATGCTGTATCTTTAAAACAATTGGCGCTATCTTCAATACCAATTGGAATAATTGCAATAATCTTTTACTTTTATTCAAGTATATATTTATGATAAAAAAAATAATTTTTGAGCAAAGGAGGTAAAAAAATAATGGAAATAAAAAGCTCTTTTAAAACTTTTTGACACAAATTATTTATATTCTTTGCGGACTTGTCAGTATAAGTACTGGAATTAGAGGATTGAAAAAAATGAAAAAGGCAAAAAAATAGGAACATTTTTTTGTTTTGGACTATTCTTGGGGATAATATTTATTTTTTTGGAGAAGCTATTCCATATAAGGTTACTGGTGGGACTTCTTGTAATTCTTGCCATAATTACTGTAACAAAACAATTACATATTGGAAAATTTGAAAATATTTCTTCACAATTCAAAAATCGCACAAAGTGAAAAAAATTAAAAAAATAAAAATTTTTCATCCCAGCTGTATTAATTGGAATTGCCGCTTTTCTAATACTTCAATTTAAAAATTGGAAAAACTGCTATACCACCCTGCATTAGGTATCGGTGGAGGTTCGCTTATCGCCCTCCTGTCAGCTGCAATTATCATAAAACCAAAATTCAACGAAACAAACGAAGATACTTCAAAACTCCTTATGCAAATTGGTGCAACTGCCATTTTGCCACAGCTTCTTGCTGCATTAGGTGCTGTATTTACTAAAAGCTGGAGTTGGAAAAGTAATAGCTGCCAGCATTTCATCAGTTGTCCCAACTGGAAATATCTTTATAGGAATCGTTATTTATGCTATTGGAATGGTTATATTCACTATGATTATGGGAAATGCCTTTGCTGCATTTTCAGTAATAACTGCAGGAATTGGAATCCCATTTATTATCAAAAACGGTGGAAATCCAGCTGTTATTGGTGCTTTGGGAATGACCGCTGGCTATTGCGGAACTCTTATGACTCCAATGGCAGCAAACTTTAATATTGTCCCTGCTTCAATTCTTGAAATAAAAAGATAAATATGGAATTATAAAAGTCCAAGCTCCAATGGCTTTTATTACTGCTTGTAACACATATTATACTTATGCTGCTGTTATTTGGAGTAAAATAAAAACTGAAAAATACTATGTTTATTGAGATTTCTAAATTTTTACAAACAAGCTAAATTAAAAAAATCTAGAAAGGAGAGTATGAAATTATAAATTAAATCTATTTTTTTATAAAATCATATAAAAAAATACTATGAAAAATATTAGTTACTGGCTTTTGACCCTTTTGGAGGTGAGCCCATAAATCCTGCCATCGAATCAGTTAAAAAATTGCCTGATAATATTGCAGGAGCACAAATTATCAAATTGGAAATTCCGACAGTAAAAGGAAAATCTATTAAAAAAATTGAAAAAGCTATTGAAGAGCACAATCCAGATGTCATCTTGTCAATTGGACAAGCAGGCGGAAGATTTGATATTTCCGTTGAACGAGTTGGAATAAATCTTGATGATTTCCGAATACCTGACAACGAAGGAAACCAAACTATTGATGAGCCAATTTTTCCAGATGGAGAAAATGCATATTTTGTAGATCTTCCTGTAAAAGCTATGGTAAAAAACATACAAAAAAATAAAATTCCAGCTTCAGTTTCATACACTGCAGGAACTTTCATCTGTAATCACGTTCTTTACGGTACACTTTATTTAATAAATAAAAAAATACAAAAAAACAAAAAAATCTGGATTTATTCATATTCCATTTTTACCAGAACAAGTTATTAATAAAAAAATACACCATCAATGGAATTAAATACTATTGTAAAAGGTTTAATTGCCGCAATTGAAGCTATTGTAAAAAAATGATAAAGATATTAAAGAAACTGGCGGAACTATTTGTTAGCAACATTCTTCTAAACATTTAGATATATCAAAAATAAAAAAAGCCTGCTTTTTTTAAAAAAATTCTAAAAGCAGGTTTTTATTATTTATTTTTTTACTTGTAAAAGGTAAACTTTCTTTTTAAAAAAACAGAAACTAGATTTTTATTTATTTGTACCATTTAAATAAAATTTCTATTTAATCTCTTCCATTAACAAATCCACAACTGTACCATTCACAATTCCAACTAATTTTTCAGTTTCCACTTCCATCTGCAATCCTCTTCTGCCAGCTGAAACCATTATTTTTTCAAACTTCTCTACTTCTTTATCAAAAAAAGTTCTATACAACTTTTTCATTCCTACAGGAGAACATCCTCCACGAATATATCCTGTTTCCTTCTCAAGCTCTGAAAGCGGCAGCAAATCAATATTTTTTTCCCCGCAAGCCTTCGCCACCTTTTTCAAATCCAAATGAGCTGCTCCATGAATAACACAGACATACAAATTTTTACTTTTCCCCTTCAACACAATTGTCTTAAAGACTCTCTCTGCAAGTTCAGGAAATTTTTCAGCAACTCCAAGCCCTCCGCTTTTATCTTCACTCCATTCATAAGTATGAATAATGTATGGAATTTTTTGTTTATCCAGCTGTCTTAAAGCATTTGTTTTTGCTATTTTATCTTTCTTATGTTTCATAATTACCCCTTCGCTTTACAAATCATTTGATAATACCCGATCACATACTCTGCGCATTTTATCCCATCAACCGCCGCCGACATAATCCCGCCAGCATATCCTGCACCTTCTCCACAAGGCATAAGACCTTCAATATTCGAGAAAAATTTTTCATTTCTAGGAATTTTCACTGGAGATGAACTGCGGCTTTCCACTCCTGATAAAACTGCATCATAACTGGCAAATCCCTTTATTTTTCTATCCATCAAATTAATTCCCTCTTTTAGAGAATCATTTATGTATTGCGGAAAAATTTCATTTAAATTTGCAAATTTATAGCCTGCCAAATAACTTGGTTTTACTTTTCCTAATTCTGTCGAAATTTTATTATTTACAAAATCCCCAAACAGCTGGACTGGAGCCTTATAATTCTTTCCGCCAAGTTCAAAAGCCTTTTCCTCCAATCTTCTTTGAAATTCCACTCCAGCCAGAACGCTTTCTCCAGGAAAATCTTCAGGAAATACATTTACTAAAATCGCCGAATTTGCATTTTCCAAATCCCTTTGAGAATAACTCATCCCATTTACAACAAGACGACCTTCCTCGCTTGAAGACGGCACAACAACTCCGCCTGGACACATGCAAAACGTATAAACTCCCCGCCCATTGCTTGTCTTAACATTCAATTTATATTCTGCAGCCGGCAATTTATTGGCAAATTTTCCATATTGAGAATGATTTATCATACTTTGAAGATGCTCAATCCTAACTCCAACTGAAAAAGTTTTTCGTTCCATCGCAACATTTTCTTCATTTAACATAAAGAAAGTATCTCTCGCACTGTGCCCAATTGCAAGAACTACAATATTAGCTGGAATTTCATAAGTTTTATTTTCATCGGAACTTTCAACATTCTCAACTAAAATACTTTTTATTTTTTTATTTTCTGAATCAGATTTTTCATAATTTACTTTTTATTAATTTTTGTACTAAATCTATATTCTCCACCAAGACTCTCAATCTTATGTCTGATTTTTACGCATTATTTCAATTAATTTATCAGTTCCAATATGTGGCTTTGACATATAGTTAATCTTTGGATCAGCTCCAGCAAGAATTAATTCATCATAAACCTTTTGAATCCTAAAATTATTTGTATTCGTATTCAATTTTCCATCTGAAAACGTTCCAGCACCGCCTTCCCCAAACTGCACATTTGAATACTTATCTAATTTCCCAGTTTTAAAAAAATTATAGACATCCTTTTCCCGTTCATCCACACTTTTCCCCTGCTCAATAATAATTGGCTTTAATCCCGCTTCAGCAAGCACAAGCCCAGCAAAAATTCCCGCAGGCCCGCTTCCAACGACAACAGGACGCTTTACACTTTCATTTTCTGTAAAATTCTCAATTTTCTCTGTAAAATAAGGCTTTTTCTCAATTTTTCTAACATTCTTTACATTTTCAAATCTTTTCTTTTCCTTCTCTTCATCAAATTTAAAGGAAATATCCACTGCATAAACAAATACAACATTATCCTTTTTTCTCGCATCAATTGCCTGTCCTGCAATTTCAAAGGACTTTACTTCTTTTTCATTAATTCTGTAAAGTTTATAGACTGTTTTTTTAAATCATTCTCGGTATGTTTCACAGGCATTTTTTTATATTATTTATTCTAATCATTTTTTTCTCCTTTATATCTCCTGTTAAATAAAAAAATTTTTGTAAAAAAAGAATATTTGGTTAAATATTTTTTTCCCTAAAAAAATATCCAGATGTCCAAGCCCACTGCAAGTTAAATCCTCCACATTCACCATAAACATCCAGTATTTCCCCAGCAAAGTAAAGATTTTTTTAACTTTTTTTAGACTCTAAATTTCCCAAATTTACTTCACTTAACGGAATTCCGCCAGCAGTAACTTGAGCCGCCTTAAAGCCATTTGTATCAATAATTTTTTTATTTTTATATTTTTTTCAAAGCCGTACAAATTTTTACGAATTTCATTATCTGTCAAATCATTTATGCTTTTTCGATAATTTCTCTATTCCAGCCGATTTTTGTCAAAAAAACTGCCCCAATTTCTTATTAACAGCTCCATTAAAAAAACTGCTCCATTGTAAAAATTCTTCAATATTTTTTTCTACGTTTTTTTCAATATTTCAAATATTTCGTTATATGTAAACTTAGGCATAAAATCAATTTCAAATTCTACATTTTTTTATAAATTGGAAAAAAACATAGGAAATATTAAAAAAACAACATTTCCAGAAATCCCAAAATCTGTAAACAGCAGTTCTCCATCATAAGTACATATTTTTATTTTCTCTCCATCTTCATTTTCTCCAAAAGCCGTAACTTCCACATCCGACTTAATCCCCTTCAATCCCCTTATTTTCTCCTTTTCCGCCTTCAACTGCACAATAACAGGCGTTAATTTTGTAACAGTATGCCCAAACTTTTTCGCCAGTTCATATCCGCTTCCATTAGATCCCAGCTCAGGATAAGATTTACCGCCAGTGGCAAGTACAATCTTTTTTGCAGTAATTTGCCTTTTATCTTCTGAAATTATCTTAAAATCAAACATTTCCTTTTCAATTTTCACAACATAAAAATCTGTAATTATCTCTATCCCAAGGCTTTGTGCATAAAATCTAAGCCCATCCACAATCGAAGCTGCCTGTCCGCTAAGCGGATAAACCTTTCCTCGATTCTCCTCGTTGCAAATAATTCCAACTTCATCTTCAAAAAATCTCATTGCATCCTGCGAAGTAAAACTTCCTAAAATTTCCTCAATCGGCTGCTTCATTTTTTCAATTCCAAAATAATTTTGATTAGAAGCATTCACATTTGTCAAATTGCACCGACCATTCCCAGTAGTCAAAACTTTTTTTAAAACCCTGTCCTTTCTTTCCAAAATGACAACATCTTTTCCATTCTTCTTGGCAGTAATCGCTGTTAAAAATCCCGAAGCGCCACCACCAATTATTGCTATTTCTCTTTTCATCTTATAATCTCATTCTCCTAAATTTTATCCCAGTAATAATATTTCAACAATATTTTTCATTTATCTAAACCATAAAATAAAAACGAGCCGTGTGCTCGTCTTTTTGTATGAAAGAAGTCTAAACGTAGAGATGGGGCATCTCTATTAGACAATTTATTTATATCATATAAATACATTTTTGTCAAGATAGAGTAAATTTAAAATATTCAAAATAATTCAAAATAAAAAAATTTATCCCCTCTCCACTTTAACAGTTAGAATTTTTTTAACGAGTATCCATGATTAAGCAAGCAAAAAATAATTTCCCTTCATCAATCTTCCTTAATTTCCATCGCCTGCGGATAAATTTCCTTAATTTCATCTGCAATTTTATCAATTTCGGCAGTCAAATAGTCTAAACTTCCACGATCCCCCTTCATTGCGATTCTAACGTGAACACACCCTTCCTTCGCATAAGGAGCAACAGTCGGATTCGACATTTCAAAATAATCCTTTAACCTGTCATCAATTCTTCCTTCTGGAACTCCCTTTATTTCAAGAGTCTTCATTAATAAAACATCATTTGAATATTGCTTCAAAAGTGGCAAAACTTGATTGTCAACCATCCATGTCATTTCTCTTGGAGGTCCTGGCAAAACTATTATTTTTTTATTATCCTTTTCATAAAAAAATCCAGGTGCAAGTCCAACTTCATTTTCTAATAATTTTGAATTTTTTAAAATTGAAGCCTCCTTTCTTCCGCCAGAAGCCACTTCTCCAAAACCTCTCTCATTATATCTTTTTCACAATCAAATCATAATATCTCTCAATAACTTCCAGCTCTTCTCCAAAATAATCAGCCACAACTTCCTTCGTAATATCATCAACCGTAGGCCCAAGCCCTCCAGTAGTAATTACCAGATCAACCCTTTTAAAAGCATTTTCCAAACATTCCTTAAGCCTTCCGTAATTATCTCCAACAGTAGTTTGATAATACAAATCAATCCCAATATTTGTAAACTTTGCTGAGATATATTGCGCATTTGTATTTACAATATCTCCAACCAGCAATTCTGTTCCAACGCATATAATTTCTGTTTTCATCTCAGTTTCCTTTCTTTTTTGTTTTTCTGCTTTTTTTATTTAAAATACCGCCAAATAAGTTTTAAAGCTAAAAATCCTATTCAACGGTAAATTTATATTTTTCAATATTTAACTATTTTTTTAAAAAAATAATACTTTCATAAGGTTTTTAAAATAATTTTATCATTTGAAATTTTAGGCCCTTCAATGTAATTTGACAATAAAATTGACGCATTTTCTAAATTCAATTCTTTAACATCAAACTCACAAGTTTCACCATAGAAATTAGAAATTACTATTAATTCAGCATTTTTCTCCAACTCTCTTATAAGCATAAACCTTTTTCATTTTCAATATCAAAAATCTTCATATCTTCCAGTTATCAACAATTCTTCATTTCTTCTCAATTTAATCAAATTTTTGATAATGATAGAATACAGAATTTGAATCTTCCAATGCTTTTTTTCACATTAATTTCTTTGTAATTTTTCTGGAACTGAAATCCAAGGTGTTCCTTCCGTAAATCCTGCATTTTTTTAGAGTCATCCCATTGAACAGGCGTTCTTGAGTTATCTCTTGATTTTCTGCATTAAAAATTTCAATAGCTTCTTCTTCAGAACATCCTCTATCCAACAAAATTTTATAAATGTTAGTCGATTCAACATCACGATATTTCTCAATTTTATCAAAATATGGATTTGTCATTCCAAATTCTTCTCCTTGATAAACATAAGGTGTTCCTTGTAATCCGTGAAGAACTGTCGCTAACATTTTTTTGCTGATTCATCGTGATATTCCTTTATCATTTCCAAATCTTGACAATGCTCTTGGTTGATCGTGATTATTCCAGAAAGTTGCATTCCACCCATTTCCTTCGTACATTCCAATTTGCCATTTAGATAATATTTTCTTCAATTGCACAAAATCAAACGGTGCTTTTACCCATTTTTCACCATTTGGATAATCAACTTTTAAATGATGGAATGAAAATGTCATAGCAAGTTCTTTTTTTCATCAGGATTTGAGTATTTTTATACAATTTTTCAATGGCAGTAGATGACATTTCTCCAACTGTCAATAAATCACTTTCTCCAAATGCCTCTTTATGTAATTCTTTCAAGAACTCATGAATTCTAGGTCCATCTGTGTAATATCTTCTTCCATCAGGCACAAATCTAGTATCAGTTCCATCATCATCCAAGAATCTTTGGTCTTTTGAAATCAAGTTAATTACATCAAATCTGAATCCATCTACTCCTTTATTTAACCAATATCTAATCATTTCATACAATTTTTTTCTAACATTTTTCATTTTTCCCAATTCAAGTCAGCTTGAGTAACATCGAATAGATGTAAATAATACTGTCCTCTCTTTTCACTCCATTGCCAAGCATTTCCACCGAATTTTGATTCCCAGTTTGTAGGCTCTTTCCCATCAACTGGATCTTTCCAAATGTAAAAATCTTCGAATTCTGGATCTCTAGCTTCAGATTTTTTAAACCACTCATTTTCAGTCGAAGAATGATTTATAACAATATCCATCACTATTTTCAATCCTCTTTTGTGAGCTTCGTTCAACATTTCCTCAAAATCTTCCATTGTCCCATAACTCTCATCAATATTGTAATAATCACTAATATCGTATCCGTTATCATTTTGAGGCGATTTATACATCGGTGTTAGCCATAAAACTTCCACTCCAAGTTTCTTCAAATAATCTAATTTTTGCGTAATTCCTTTTATATCTCCTTGACCAGTCCCAGTCGTATCTTTAAAACTCTTTGGATAAATCTGGTACACCACCGATTTATGCCACCATTTTTGCTCAAAATCTTTTTTCATAAATGCACCTCTCCTAAATATTTGTTTGTTTTCTATTTTTATAACTTCAACTTTATTATACCCTATTATTTTTCGTATATACAAAAAAATTTTTTTATTTTTTTAAAAATTTTTTTAAATATTTCTAAACTTCTATTTAACGTTAAGATTTAACATCTCTCTAAAAATTTGCTATTAGATACGTTTGATAACCTAAATTTTTTTACTTCTACAAAAGGTAAGACCTTTGCTTCAAGATATTTATTTTTATAAAAATTAAGAACAGCTAATAACTGTTCTAACATTTATTTATCTTTATTTACATTACCGCCTGTATATCCAAAAACATAATCCAAATTTATATTTCTCATTGAATTGAACACACTTTGCTTTACTCCTGGATTCTTTTCTTCAAGTTCAGCCAGCAGATTTTTCACTTCCCTACGTTTGCTTGAAGTTTTTCCGGCTTCAATTGTACATCCGCAGTTCATTGCACGAATCCCATTTGTTTTTGTATAATCAATTATATCTGCTTCCTTTACGTAAATTAACGGACGAATCAATTCTAATTTTCCAGAAGTTGAGGGAACTTTTGGAGTCATTGTTTTCATTGTCCCAGCATAAAGCATATTTATAAGAGTCGTTTCAATTACGTCATCAAAATGATGCCCAAGCGTCAGTTTATTAAATCCAAGTTCTTCCACTTGCGTATACAAAATTCCACGTCGCATTTTAGCGCACAAAAAGCACGGATAATCTTTAGCCTTTTCATTTGCAATTTCCCAAATATTTGTATCAATAATATCACAGTCAATATTTAACTTATCCAAATTATTTTTAAAATTATCTAAATCAGAATTTCTAAATCCTGGATTCAGACTAACTGCCTTAAATTCAAAATTTTTCCGCCTGTCTTTTTTTAATTCCTGAAATAATTTTTACCAAAAAGTAAACTGTCCTTCCCTCCAGAAACACCAATCGCAATTTTATCCCCATCTTGGATCATATCAAAATCACTGATTGCCTTCAAGAATTTTTGACCAGATACTTTTTTTATAAGTTGTCACTATACTTTTTTTCAATTTCCTCCACATCCTTCATTGGACAATCTGGAGTATCGCTTCACATACTAAATTTACCACTTTCCTTCTCCTTATACTAATTTATACTTTTTAAATAATAAACCAGAATCCTCGTCAAATTTTTTTATATTTTTCAATTTTAAGCAAAAAAATAATAAAAAAAGCTGTCATAGATAAGAATTTCACTCCTTATTTTAAGACAACTTTTTATACTAAAGATTTCATTTCTTATTCACTTAAATTCCCAAACTAATTTTTTTATATGTTTTACTGGCTACATATTCAATTTTTTTACTATTTTTATCTAATGACCTGTTTGATGACTGCAAATATAATTAAATAATCATTATATAACAAAAGGGGAAAAATTTCTTGTAAAAAAATAAAAAAATATTAAATTGCCAAACATATCTAAATTATTTATTTAATACTAAATAACTTCTGCATTTGTAGCTTTAAGATTTAATTTTTTATTTTCTTCCTTGATTATATTTCCATATTTATCTTCTATATAATGTATTTTTTCAATAAGCCCTTCATCTCGTGAATCAATTCTAAATGCCGCCTTATATTCTTCCAAAGCCTTTTTGTGCCGCCCCATGTGCTCATACTTTCTAGCAAAGTCAATATGTGCAATATACATATCAAAATCAAGGAATATCGCAAGGTCATAACAGTCAACCGCCTCCGATATTTTACCCTTTCTTGAATAAATATTTCCCAAAAGGAACAAAATAAACGGTTCATCCTTTGTACTTACATCAAGTGCCCTGTTAAAGTTTTCTTCAGCCTTGTCAAGCTCTTCATTTTCATAGTACAAATAACCCAAAAAGCTCGTATTTCAATTTCATTTGGCTGCAACTTTGTTAATTTTTCATAAATTTCAATTGCCTTGTCATTTTCCCTTAGTGCATGATAAATAGAAGCCAATGTTTTTAATACTTCCACATCATCTGGATTATTTTTTTTTTTTCCTAAATTTTCTTTAAGAAGCTGTTCATTATTTTCGTTGTATCTTATTTCTCTAAAAATCAATGTTTCTAACATTATTTCCCATTGCTACCATATCTACTTTTTAATTAAAAATGCCAGTTTTTTTCTTAATTAAATAGTCTGTTAATGTAGCATCTCCTTTCTTTTTCTTAATTTTTATAAAAATTTCAAAAATTATCTAAAATCTAATAAAAAAATCTATAATTTGGAGAATTTATAATTTTTAGGTTATCTCTGGGATGAATATTGTAGTTATAATTTATGAAGTATTTAAAATTATAAAATTAATAATTAAATTTTTTTAAAACTATAGAATTTAGATTTAATTAAAATAAAAAAATTATAGAATTGCATAAATATATTTAAATTTCTTAACTTATTTTTATCACAAATAATGATTTTTAGTAAATAACATTATTCATAAATTTTTTTCAATTCTTTTTAAAATTAAGATTAGAAAGTCAAACAAAATGGGAATTTCAAACATTATTTCAATTTAGCCAATTTATTTGCCGCCTCTTGACTTCCAGATTTTACAGCCTTTTCATAATATTCCTTAGCTTCCTTCGTACTTTTTTCTGCACCTTTTCCATCTGCATACAGATCTCCAAGCGCTTCATACATTGGGAGCCGTAGTCTTATCCATTCTGCCTTCGGCTTTTTTATAAAACTCTATTGATTTTGCATAATCTCCAACTTTTTCATAAAGTTTTCCAAGTTTATAACTTGAAACTAAATCTCCGCTGCTATCCCCAATTTCATAATAAAATTCTGCATCATCCAGGCTTTTTTTCACTCCAAGCCCATTTTCAGACATTATTCCCAAATATCTAGGCCCTTGGGCATCTCCGCCATCAACAGAACTTGAAAATGATGCAAATGCCTTTTTATAATCTTTTTTTACCCCCAAGCCTTCCAAATAAAGAATTCCAATATTTCTCATTGCGCGATAATTCTTATTTTCAGCGGCTTTTTTACTCCATTCCATAGATTTTTTATAATCTGCCTTAATTCCATCTCCCTGAAGATATATTTCCCCAAGTTCCGCCTGTGCCTCCACATCCCCCTTTTTAGCCTTTTCTGTCAATTCCTTAATTTTATCATTCATTTTATTTTCCACAGTTACATTATTTTTTTGGAATTCCTTGTTCCTTTATTTTTCCCGCAACTAAACACCAGAATTAATATTAATATTGCAATAATATATATTTTTTTCATAATTTCCTTCTTTCTATTTCTATTATTACTTCTTTTGCTAAACTTTTTTTAATTTTTTTAATTCAATAACTTGTTTTTTTACTTTAACAAAAAAATTTTTAATAAATTATAATTCCCACAATAGCCGCAATTACTGTCAGCAATATTGGACTCATCTTCCACTTTAGCACAAGTGCCATTGACACAACAAATATCACAACACTTTTCCAGTCAATGAAATTATTTTTATCGATCAATAGCATTGCAGCCGCCAAAATTAGTCCAACAACAACAATTTTTAAACCAGCAAATGCATTGTCTATATATTTATTATCTTGAAATTTTAAATAAAATTTACTGAAAAAGGACATTACAATAACTGACGGAAGAATCAGCCCTATTGTTGCAACTGTTCCAGTCAGAACTCCGTGCCAAATTCCTGCTTTGTTCCCAACTAAATATCCAACATAAGTTGCCGAATTTAGTGAAATTGGACCTGGAGTAACTTGAGAAATTGCTACAATATCTGTAAACTGCTGTACATTTACCCATTTATGAAAATCTACAACATCAGCCTGAATAAGCGGTAAAATCGCATATCCTCCACCAAAACTGAATAATCCTATCTTAAAAAATATAGAAAATAATAGTATCAATAACATCATTTATTTTTCCTCCAAATCATCCAAACATTACCTAAAACAGCACCTAAAACAATCATCGCAATAGGCGGAAATTTCAAAAATGCAACCATTGCCGCTACTAAAAGCACAATCCACAATGTCTTACGATTAATTTTAGCTGACTTTCCAATTGTATAAACACTCGCTGCAATTAATGCAACTACCATTGGTCTTATAGCTTTAAAAGCCTTTATCACATAAACATTATCCTGTATATTGCTAAACAATGAAGCTATAAGGAGAATTACTATAAATGACGGTAACGTCGAAGCTATAACTGTAACTGCCACGCCTAACATCTTTTTTATTTTATATCCCACAAAAACTGATATATTTACTGCCAACGCTCCTGGTGAAGACTGTGCAAGAGCCAAAAGCTTTATAAATTCCTCTTCTTCAATCCAATTTTTCTTAGCCACAATCTCATCTTGAATAAGCGGAACCATAGCATATCCACCACCAAGAGTGAAGGCGCCAATTTTAAAGAAAATCCAGAATAATTCCAAATAAACTTTCATTTTACCTACTACCTTTCTAAATCATTTATTTTTTATTTTATCACAAATATCATAATATTACAAATTTAGATATTTTTTTAAATAACTGAATACAAAAAAAGACAGCCAGATTCTGACTATCTCCTTAAAAATGACATATCCTACTCTTTTGAAAAAAATTCCTTTGCCAATTCCTTTAAATAAAAACACATCAAAAATTCCACATAATTCCCGTACCGAATGCATTGCAAGCATCGGAACTCCCAGATCCACTCCATCTATATCCAGATGTGTCGATGAAATCGGACCAATCGTGCTTCCACCAAGTTCATTTGATTCATTTACAAATGGCTGAATTTGTATTTCAGTGCCTTCAATAAGCTGTTTAATTACTGCAATCGAATATCCGTCAGAAGTATATTTTTGCTTTGCACTTATTTTTATAGAAATCCCTTCGTTTATTTTCCCACGATTTGTAGGATCTGTTTTGCCTAAATGTGCAGGATGTGCCGCATGTGCCGCATCAGCTGATAAAATATATGAACTTTCCAGCATTTGCAAAAAATCCCCTCGGCTAAGCCCAAGAGCCAGCGAAATTCTTTCCAGCGTATTTAACAAATAATTAGAATCTGCCCCTTGCTTTGTAGCACTTCCTATTTCTTCATTATCAAACGCCACAAAAATATTAATTCTATCCTGATTTTCTTCGGCTTCCAAAAGTCCAATCAGCCCTGTATAAACAGAAGCAAGATTATCAATTTTTGGTGATGACATAAATTCTTCATTTGCCCCCAAAAGACATCCTTTTTCAGTCGCATACAAATACAAGTCAAAATCAATTATATCTTCCTTTTTTATTCCAGTTTTCTCTAAAATAACTCTTTCAAGATAACCTTCCCTTTCAAAATTTTTGTTAATAAGTGAAATTACAGGCAAAACATCATTCTGCTTATCAATTTTTACACCATTATTTACTTCCCTGTTTTGATGAATTGCCAGATTTGGTATTGTCAAAAGTGGCTCATCTATCTTAATTTTCACAGTTCTTGGAAAAAATGAATTTTCCCCCTTCACAATAACACGTCCAGCAATAGAAAGCGGTCTATCAAACCAAGTGCTTAAAATAGGCCCTCCATAAACTTCTGTATTTAATCTCACTACATTTTCTGTAATAATTTCAGGATTAGGCTTTATTCTAAAACAAGGGGAATCCGTATGTGCACCCAAATATTTTTAAATCCATTTTTCACATCAAAATCCTCTCCAACCGTAAAGGCAATTATAGTGGAACTAGATTTTTTTAAAAAATACTTTCCACCCTTTTTAATTTCCCATTTTTCACGTGGCATAATTCTTTCAAACCCATTTTCATCCAAAATATCCGAACAGTTTTTCACAACGTGATAAGTACTTGGACTTTCATCGATAAATTCGATAACTTCCCTTGCAAAACTTTTCACTTCCATCTCAATAAAATTTTTCTGTATCTCTTCCAGCTCTCTCGTTGTGTGTATCATCTCTATTCATTCCTCTCAAATACAAATTTAAATTATTTAAAAAAATATTTCCCTATTAACAATATTGTACCCCATAATTTTCAGATAATCAAAAAAAATTTTGATATTTTTTTAAATTTTTTTCTTTTTGCGTTATACTATTTCCCATTAAAATAATATAATTGGTATACCTTCTGTTACTCAAAGGGTTAAGACCCCTTGCTTCAAGATATTTATTTTTATTAAATTCTAAGTTTGTATAGTTATCGAACAGATCTAATGTATTCTCACTTTATCCTATTATTAAAACAATAAATTTGATATATCTTCTACAAGGAATTAAGACTCCTTGTCAGAAACTGTAAAATATAATTTCTATTTTTTTCAAATGGATTTAGCATTATTTCACTCTTGAAGAATTTCTTTTTCTGTCTGAACAGCCATTCCATAGCAGGCTTCATATCATATGCATGTTGCCAAGTATAACGGTGATTCCCATTTTTTTGTAAACTGTATAATAAATATTATATCCTTCTTCTATTTTTACTTTGAACTTCTTTATTTACTTCATCTTGATTTTGTTCTGCATCAACTGTCATTCTTTGAACTTTTGCACCATTTTTTTCCAAATAATCTGATATTTCAGTCAAACTTGGATAAGCTCCGGGATCTCCTTCTGACGCAACAAACCATATATTTTGATTTTTCATTGGTTCTGTTACATTTACGTCCCATTTACTCGCAACAATATACGAACCACCAAATAATCAGGATATCTTGAATCCAATGAAATAGAAGACATTCCGCCCATTGATTGTCCTGTATTATAAATTCTATCTTTATCTATTGAATATTTTTCAGTTAGACTGTTTATCAATTCAACCGTTCTGTCCAGTTCAGGACCATATTCATAATTATCATTTACCGTTACTACTTCATATTGTGGTGCTAATACAAAACTAGGATGATTTTCCTGCCATTCAGGACTTGCCCAAACTGTAGCACCATTTCCTTGACTTAATGTGTACTTAGTTTCAGAAGATACAGCTCCTGCATCATGCATAAATACTACCATCGGATATTTTTTTATCATTGCTTTCCTCCAATTTATTTTTTTGTTAAATTAATTTTTATCAATTTAATGTGTCATATTTACGACTATTTCCTTTAATTTTTCTTTGTCTATCTTTTTTTAAAGTTTAGCAGAAAAAAAGCAAATATTAATAAAAACTGGATTTTACTCCAGCTCTTTTCATAATTCAAAAATTTTTTTCCAGTAAATAAAAAAATTAGAAAAATTCCCTTTTTTTCTTTAAATACTTTAGTTAATTTTCCATAAGTATCCGCTTCAGCTGCAGACCAATGGCAATCGCACTATATCATTATCCAATTTTCCAAGTATTTTCATAGCTGCCTTTACAGTTACAGGATTTCCTTCAACAAACATATTTCTGCTTACATCGTATAATTTCGTATGAAGTTCAAATGCCTTATCAAAATTTTTGTTTAAGAATGAACTAATCAAGTCGCTCATTTCCTGTGGCATTATATTAGCAACTACTGAAACTACTCCTTTTGCTCCAATCGAAAGCATTGGCAAGATTAGATGATCTTCTCCTGACAAGATTTCAATTTTATCTCCACATAAATCTTGGATTTTTATCATTTGTTCCAAACTTCCTGTTGCTTCCTTTACAGCCACAATTTCAGGCAGTTCAGCCAATTTTGCAATAGTTTCCGCTTCAATGTTTGTTCCTGTTCTTCCTGGCACATTATAAAGCATTACGGGAAATTTTGCCTCTTTTGCAATTGTTTTATAATGTTCGTAAAGTCCTCTTTGGCTAGGTTTGTTATAATATGGACAAGTACTTAATGCTGCATCTGCTCCTAGTTCTTTTGCATATTTTGTCAATTCTACTGCTCTTGCTGTATTATTTGAACCTGCTCCTGCAATTACTTGTATTCTTCCCTTCACTTCTTCCACAACTATTTTTATCACTTTTTCATGTTCTGCAAATGTTAGTGTTGGAGCTTCTCCAGTCGTTCCACAAGGCACAATTCCAGCTGTTCCATTTTCAATGTGATAATTTACCAGTTCTCTCAATTTATCTTCATCCAATTCCGTTCCATTATTTTTAAACGGCGTAATTAAAGCTACGTAAGATCCTTCAAATTTCATTTTTTCCTTCTTTCCTTTAATTTTTACTTTAATTTTTATATTCTTTTTTTTATATTTTTTTCAAATAAATTTTTAATTAATACTAAAATTTAAAAAAAATTATCTTTGAAACTTTATATAATCCTTCAGCAATTTTTTTCACTAGGTCCAGTCATAAAAAGCGTTATTTTTCTCCACCTTCATATTCAATAACAAGCTGTCCGCCAGGTACTTTTACATTTACCTTATTATCTACAAAAGCCAAAAGTTTTAGCAAGCACTGCTGAAGCTGTTGCACCTGTTCCGCAAGCCAATGTTCTTCCTGCTCCACGTTCCCAAGTAATTACTTCCATTCGCTTTCTGTCATACACTTTCACAAAATTTACATTAACTTTTTTTAGGAAATAAATCAGTATAATTTTTCAATTTTTTTCCCAATTTCATCAATATCATAATCACTAAAGTCATTTACAAATATTACAGAATGGTCAGTTCCCATAAAGATATACGAAATTTCAATTTCTTTTCCATCAATGTTTATTTTTTCTCGTAAAAACTGCTCTTTTTCTGTATTTATCAATTCTTTTATGTTAAAAATAGGTTTTCCCATATTTACTCTTGCAGAAAAATCATCCTTTTCCTCATCATAATTCACCTTTATTGTCAAATCTCCAGGAACTGTCTTCACAACAAATTCATTTCCATCGACTAAATGATTATTTACAAGATAATGTGAAAAACATCTTATTCCATTTCCACACATAGGCGCCTGACTTCCATCTGCATTAAAGAAAAACATAAACGGCATACTTGCCACATATTTTAAAATAATCAGTCCATCTGCACCTATCCCAAAATGTCTATTGCAAACTTGGCTTGCAAACTCTCCATATTCAGGTATTCCCTTTTCAATCAGCTCTTTTTCACTAACAATAACAAAATCATTCCCTGCACCCTGATATTTCTCAAATTTTAACATTTCAAACCTCCATTAATTTTTATTTTTCTTCTCCTGCAACTTTCCAGCCGTTTTTACAACAAATTTTCTTGATAGGAATCTAGTCCCAAAAACTGCAATCCTATTGAAAATTCCAGGAATTATAACCACTTTTCCCTTCTGAAACTCTTTATACCCAATTTCAGCCACTTTCTTCGCAGTCATAACTTTCAATCTCTCAAACAGCGAACTTTCCTCCAAATTGCTGCTCTTCTCAAAGCCAGTATCTGTCGGTCCAGGACAAAGTGCCGATATTCTAATATTTTTTCCTCGAACATCATTTCTCACTTCTTCCCTAACTGCTTCCGTAAACGACTGCACAAAGGCTTTACTTGCATAATACGTACTCATTAAAGGCCCTGGCATAAAAGCTGCAATTGAAGACACATTTAATATCCCGCCATTTCCATCCTTTAGCATATCATTTAAAAACAGTCTTGTCAATTCTACAACTGCCTTTATATTCAAGTTTATCATCGCATCATTTCTTTTCATTGTTTCTTCATCAAATTCAGAAAATTTCCCATAAATCCCAACTCCAGCATTATTCACGAGTACATTTATTTTCAATTTTTCAGATTTCACTTGATTATAAAGCCCTTTAGCCGCATTTTCCAACGACAAATCATTTTCAATTACAGTTATTTTGATATTTTTAGAAATTTCCTCAAAAATCTCTTTTTTTAAAATTTCCAGCTTATCTTTATTTCGTGCCACAACAACCAGATTATGCCCGTTTTTTGCATAAATTTTAGCAAGTTCATAGCCAATTCCGCTGCTTGCTCCTGTTATTAAAACCGTTTCCATAAAAATTCCCTTTTTTATATTAAACCCAATCCTGTAAAAAGATATTTCAGTAGACCTGCTCGACATCTAAATTTTTTTCCATAAGAGTTCAAGAATCCTTGCTTCAGAATATTTATCTTTATCAAATTCTAAATACACTTAGTTTCCGAACAAGTCCAATAATTTTTTTATATCAAATTCTCTAGCAAATAATTCTGCAACTTTTTTTACCCATAACTTCATCCACAACCAATGAAATACTAATTTCTGAAGTCGAAATTTGGTGAAAAACTTATATCATTTTTCAGATAAAGATTTTAAACATTTTTTTGCAGCTACACCAACATTACTAATTAATCCAATTCCTACAATTGAAACTTTTTGTAACATATTGGTTTATTATAAATGATGTTTTTGGAAAATTCAGCTTCTATTTCTTTTACCAATTTTTTTCAAGTGCTGCTATATCAGTTTTTTTGGACAAGTAAACGCAAAACTTCCGTGATGGCTAGTTACATCATTTTGACTTATCATATCAATATTTATTCCATTTGCTTCAGCTTTTTCAAAAATCTCATATACATTTTGTGCATTTGTAGGAATTTCTTCCACGTTTACCATTAATACATTTTTCATTTATCGACACTCCAGTTATTACTTTTTCTTCCATTTCTTTAATCTCCTTTATTTTTTTGAATTGAAGTTATAATCGTTCCATTTTTTTCACCAAGTGATTTCCCAACATAGATTTCTACTCCATATTTTCCCACCAAGTTCAACGGCTCTAGGCTCCATTACTCCAGCCCCTAAATAAGCCAATTCCATCATTTCATCATAAGAAATATATGGCAATTTTTTCGCATCGCTATACACTCTCGGATCAATTGAATAAATTCCATCAACATCCGTATAAATCTCACATTTTCCTCCCAAAGCTGCCGCAAGTGCAACTGCAGAAGTATCAGAACCTCCACGCCCCAAAGTAGTTACATCTCCATCTTTATTAACTCCTTGGAACCCAGCTACAACAACGATTTTTCCCTTCATTCAAGTGGCCTTTTATAACATCACCATTTATATCATCTATTTTATTTTTCATATAATGTCCACTCGTTCTTATTCCTGCTTGAGCCCCTGTCAATGAAATCGCTTCATATCCCAATGTTTTCAACGCAATACTTAAAAGCGAAATTGTTTGTTGCTCTCCAGTCGACATCAATCTATCCATTTCCCTAGAATCTGGATTTTCAGTAATTTCATGAGCCAATTTAATCAACGCATCAGTTGTTTTCCCCATAGCCGAAACTACTACAACTACATCATTTCCTGAATCCTTTACGCTACCTAAATATTTAGCAATATTCATAATTTTTTCAGTTGTGGCAACCGAAGTTCCACCATATTTATGTACAATAATCACAATAAATGCACCTCTATCCTTTCAATCTGTCTTTTCTTTTTATCATTACAAAAAGAAACAAAATTATAATTCAAAAATTTCATCATTTCTCAATAAATCTTCATAAGATTCTCTTCTAACAGCAACTTTTGCTTTACCATCTTTTACAAATACAACTCCTGGCGTAACCATTCTATTGTAGTGGCTTGACATTGTATAACAATAAGCTCCTGTCGTACCAACTGCAACTATATCCCCAACTTTAGTCGATTTTGGCAATTTACCATTTTGAATAATAATATCTCCTGATTCACACAATTTCCCAGCTAATGTAACATCTCTTGTGTCAGTATCTTCCATTTTATTAACAACACCAGCCTCATATTCAGCTTGATAAAGTGCTGTTCTTATATTATCTGACATTCCTCCATCAATAAATACATAAGTTTTTCCACCAACAGTTTCTTTAATCCCACCAACTTCATACAAAGTAGTTCCCGCATTTCCGACAATACTTCTTCCTGGCTCAATACAAAGTTCTTTAAATCCAATTTGATATTTAATTTCCATTGCTTCAGTATAAGTTATAATTTCGCTAAGCACTTCTTCAATCGGTTTAGGATCATCTCCATTTTTGTAATAAACTCCAAATCCTCCACCCATATTTACTGTGTGAACTACAATTCCTAATTCTTTTTTCAATCTATCCAAATATTTGAAAATTTCATCTAACGCAAAAATAAAGAATGCAGATTGGAATATTTGCGAACCAATATGTGTATGGAACCCTTTAAATTCAATATATGGACTATCATTCAATCTTTTTACAATATCAATCAAATTTTCTTGGAAAAGTGAAATCCCAAATTTTGATGTAAGTCCTGAAGTTTTTATATAATGATGCGTATGTGCCTCAATTCCTGGATCAATTCTCACTAAAACCGCTTGTTTCTTACCTTTTTCCTTACAAACTTTTTCAATCTTAGCAATTTCATCTTCATTATCTACAACAATCGTATCAATCCCATATTCAACAGCCATTTCAATCTCATTCACCAATTTATTATTCCCATGCAAATGCACTCTTTTCATCGGAAATCCTGCTTTATGTGCTGTATACAATTCTCCACCAGACACAACATCTAAATCCAATCCTTTAGATTCAACCAATTTAATCATCCCAGTTGTCAAAAATGCTTTCCCTGCATAAGCTATTCTCGTTTTTAAATCTTGTAGACTGAAAAAGCCTCTTTCATTTTATCAATAGTCGTTTCAATCAATTCCTGATCCATTACATAAAGTGGCGTTTTAAACTCTTTTGCCAACTCTATCGTATCAACTCCTCCTATTGATAAATTCCCTTTTTCATTAATTTTTGCCGTTCCAAATAATTTCATATTTTCACAAATTTTCCTTTCCTAAAAATTTCTTCTGTAAATTTTTTCTACAAATAAAAAATGCTGACAACGAACATCAGCATATAAAATTATATAATCTAAAATCAAAATCACATTTATATATCTGACAGCTCACCATTACACATTATAATGACAGTCCTATAGATATTCTCCATAGACCCAGTAGCAAAGTTCGTCACTCTTTGTACTTCGGCGATTTCCCCTTTCAAGTTATTTCATCGAATTGACCTTCTCCATAAATCTACTCTTAAAAAAACCGCACCTCTATCTTGTTTTTACATTATACTAAATTTTTTTCTTGATTTGTAAACACCTTTAAAAAAATTTTTTTATATTATTTTTAGATCTTTTTGTTGAACTCCACTTGATAATACACCTATTTTAAAGTTTATCCGTAAGACATTTCCAAACATTATAATATATAATTTTATGCTATTATTATTTTTTTAAAAGATATTCAACAAAAATCCAAGTTATAGAAACAGAAAATTCCCAAAGAAATAAATTTTTTTCTATATTTGAATTCAAAAATTTTACTAACCAAACTAAACAAAGAAAAATCATAAGAAAAAAATATTTTTAAAAATTTCTCAAAAAGTGCTATAATAATAAGATACGATAAATTTTTTTAAAGAAAGGAGAAAAGAAAATGAAAACAATATTCAAAACCCAATCTAATGAAGAACGCCGTGAAATGATCTTAAACGGAAAAGTTATAAATACTCTGCTTTTCCTATCCATCCCAACATTGCTGGTTGGAATCATTCAGGCACTTATTCCGCTTTCTGACAGCTTATTCCTAAATAGGCTTACAAGCGTTGAAGTGGCTAGTTCTGTTACATTTAGCCAGCCTGTGCTGAATATTATGATTGCATTGTCGCAAGGGCTTGGAGTGGCTACTCTTGTTATGCTTGGAAGGCTTTATGGGAAAGGAAGAATGCTGGCTGTAAAGGAAACGATGCTGCAGATTTTTGTTTTCAGCTTTGTTATTGGACTTTTTATAATTCCAGTCTGTATATTTTCAGCCTTTATAATTTCCAAATATACAACCGCTGAAATTCGTGACAATGTCTATATTTACATTGCCCTGTATTCACTTGTAATGCCCTTCTGTATTTTTTTGGCTGCAATTTATAATTCATCGAAAAAAATGCGATTGGTCGTCCTGAAGTTACATTTATTAGAATTTTTTTATTGTTAATTTTTAAAAATAATTTTTTTAATTCAATTTTTTTCTATATGTTTTTAAAAATGGGAATTGTAGGTGCAGTAATGGCTTCGCTTTTTTCCTATATTGTTGTTACAATCTGGATGTTTTACGATTTATTTTTAAAAAGTGGAGATGTCAAGCTGGATTTAAGAAATTATTCAATGAAACTGCCTATAATAAAAAGACTTCTAAATATCGGCTTTCCAGCAATGCTAAACTATGCCTTCCTGTATCTTGGATTTTTCCTTATAAACAAGGAAATGGAAAAATTCGGCGCAATCGCCCTAAATGCACAAGGAATTGCCTCTAACATCAATGCAATCTGCTTTATTTTGCCATCTTCAATCGGAACTACAGTTTCCTCAATGATTAGCATAAATATGGGAACTGGGAATGTGAAGAAGTCTAAAGATGTATTCAAAATTGGCTGGAGAACAGGAGTCATACTTTCTATTTTAACAATTATCTTAATTTTACCAATTTCAATGCCTCTTGTGCTCACTTTTACAAAAGTTTCAAAAGTTATTGAGATTGCCGACAAGGCTTTGCACATTTATACATATTCGGTAATTGGATTTAGCATTTTTATGATCTCACAAGGAGTTTTTATAGCACTTGGAAGAACAAAAGTGCCTTTAATTATGTCTATTTTTAAGAATATGGCTATTAAGGTACATTTTTATCCCTAGTAACTCAAAAAAATATCTTGGACTTTACTCAATTTTTCTGGGGAAATTTATTTTCAAATACACTGGCAGGATTAATCTTCTTTATTTCTGTAAAAAGCATTGACTGGACAAAAGATTTTTAAAAATAAAGGAAGCAATAATTATATAAATTCACAAAAAATCTCTAGATAAGTAAGAATTTTTCTTGCTTAAATAGAGATTTTTTTATTAATCTGAGATTAAAACTATTTTTACAACATTCAATACAAGTGTTTCTCCAACTACTGCTTTTCCAGATTCAACTGGGTTTAATGAACTGTAGTCATCACTATTTGAAATTATTACTGGTGTAATAATTGATTGTGCATTTGCTTTTAAGAAGTCGTAATCATATTTAACAATTGGATCTCCTGCTTTTACTACTGCTCCTTCTTCTGCAATTCTTTCAAATCCTTTTTCCTTCCAAGTTTAACTGTGTCCATTCCAAGGTGTACGAAAAATTTCGATTCCAGCAGGTGTTACAATACTAAAAGCATGGTTAGTATCAAATATTTTTTCTATTCTTCCAGAAGCTGGTGCAACCATTACACCTGATGCAGTTGGTTCAATTGCAATTCCATCTCCTATCATTTTTTGTGCAAAAACTTCATCAGGCACTTCTGACAAAGGCATTAAATTTCCTGAAATAGGAGCTATTACTTTCCCATCAAATTCTTTTTTTAACTTCTTCACCTTTTGTTACCTTTTTTTGAATAAATCAAATAATCCCATTTTAATTCCTCCAATTTATTTATTTATATTTTTAATTATCTCATTTTTAATGTTACCACATATAATCAAATTAGTCAAATTTTTTTCTTTTTAATAATAAAGAAAAAAATTTAGAAATAATTATTAAATATTACAATAATGTTTCTTCAACTATTATTTTTTTACAGTAATTTACCTATAACTTACTCTTTCAAAAATAATTAATCAACTAATACTGGATTAAAATCTTCAACCCAAGGCAATCCAAATTTATTTAACGCATCCATAAATGGATCTGGATTCATTTCTTCTACATTAAACACCCCTGGTTTTTTCCATTCTCCAGTAAGCACCATTGCAGCCCCAATCATTGCTGGAACGCCTGTTGTATAGGAAATTGCTTGTGAACTGACTTCCTTATAACATTCTTGATGGTCGCACACATTATAAACATAGTAAGTTTTTTCAACTCCATCTTTTTTACCTCTAAAAATATTTCCGATATTAGTTTTACCTTTTGTTCTAGGCCCAAGCGAAGCTGGATCAGGTAATACTGCTGTCAAAAATTGTAATGGCACAATTTGTTTTTCCTTCAAATTCTATCGGTTCAATCGAAGTCATTCCAACATTTTCAAGCACTTTCAAATGAGTTAAGTAACTTTGTCCAAAAGTCATAAAAAATCTGATTCTTTTAATTCCTTTAATATTTACAGCAAGTGATTCTAGTTCTTCATGGTGCAATAAATACATATCTTTTTCACCAATTTGCGGAAAATTATATACTCTTTTAATTTCCATAGGTTCTGTTTCCACCCATTTTCCATCTTCCCAGTAGCTTCCATTAGCAGTAACTTCCCTAATATTAATTTCAGGATTAAAATTTGTAGCAAATGGATAACCGTGATCCCCAGCATTCGCATCAAGAATATCAATATAATTTATTTCATCAAAATAATGCTTTTGCGCATAAGCCGAAAACACTCCCGTAACACCTGGATCAAATCCGCTTCCCAAAATAGCCGTAATTCCAGCCTTTTCAAATTTTTCCTTATAAGCCCATTGCCATTTATACTCAAACTTGGCAGTATCCAATGGCTCATAATTCGCTGTATCCAAATAGTCAGTCTTAGTCTCCAGACAAGCATCCATAATTGTCAAGTCTTGATACGGCAAAGCTACATTTATCACAATGTCAGGCTTATATTCATTAATCAGTGCCACCAGTTCAGGCACATTATTAGCATCCACCTGTGCAGTCTGAATCTCAATCCTTCCAGCATACTTACTTTTTTCAATTCTTTCCTTAATTTCATCACATTTCGCCTTCGTACGGCTAGCTATCATAATCGAACTAAATACTTCTGAATTTTGTGCACATTTATGGCAAACTACATTCGATACTCCTCCAGCTCCAATTACTAATGCTTTTTTTCCCATTAATTTTTCCTCCTCAATATAAATTTTTTTCTTATACAATATTATTTCAAAAATCTATAATCATTTGTTTTTTTCAATAATATTTTTTTCTATCTTTCTTTGTCCATATTATACTGTAAAAATCTTTTATTCTGTAAATTACTTTTTTACTTTTTTTACAATCTCATAATATAAAAAAATTATTTTTATTTAAAAATTTTTTTAGGTATTAATCAATAACCAGAAAATTAATTATAAATTAACCTTTATATAAGCATGGTGGTATACTTATAAAAGAATTATATCATATTAAATTTATAATTATTTATTTTCTAATATTTTTATATAAATAAAACACCGATATTTAATTCAAATACTCAATAATTATCTGCTTAAAAATTCTTTGTTGAAAAAAAGTAAAAAAATTAAGAATTTGCTCATTATTTATCAAGTTTTAATTATTATGAATACACTTAGAAAAAAATAATTTGTATATTTTTAATTTCAATAACATTTTTTTGAAGAAGGAGGTAAAACAAAACTTTTCGAAATATAGTTTAAGTTTTTGAAATAGATTATTATGACTAAAAAAATTTTAATTGCAATAATAGCATTGATTGTCGGAATAGGAGTTGGATTACTATATAGTCGTTATCAACGGTATTTGTCTAAATCTCAAGTACATACAATAACTTACCCAACATCTGAAGAAGATTGTGACAAAACAATAAATAGTTATCGGCAACAAATTATGAGAGCCTATGATTCAGAAGATGAAGCTGAATACAAGAGACTTAACGATGAAGCTGAAAAAAATAACAAACCATTGTTTAAATTTAATGAGTAACTAAACAATAAAAATTTTAGGAGGAAAAATTATGCAAGAAAGAGAAGTTTTTAAATTTGAAAAAAGCGGAATGAAATCGAAAGGAGCTTGGACATTTGCTGTATTTGGAGTTATTGCCTTGTTTGGAGGAGGATTTTTATTCTCTTATCGGAATATTAATGTTAGCTTATAGTATTTATTTGTTTAACAAAAAAAGTAAAGTAATTGTTTATACAACTGGTTTTTATTATTTCGGAAGGTAAGAATTTACAAAATATTAATTTTGAAAGAATCTTAGCTATAAAAAGGCGATATAGGACAAAAAAAGTAAAAAAATTCTATATTTAAATAAACCTTTTTTTGAATATTCAAATAATGAAATGAATAAAATATATTCTGACTATAAAGAAATCAACTTTGATGACGAACTGTTGGAAAAGGATTTTTATTAATGTATTTAACATTATAAAAAGAACAATTTAGAAATTATGTATTTGAAAAAAATATAACAATGATTTAGAACAAGTTATTAATTCCCCATATTTATTTGAACAAATTAAAAATAATAATCTAAACTTTATGAAAGCTAAACTTTTTTTGGAGGAGTTACTGATAAAGTTATTCCTTTGCAGTATGGAGATGTTGTTAATGTAACTACAAGAAAAAAAGCCTATGTAACTAATGGTAGAGGTGATATAAGACAGGCAGGACAAAGTTTTTGAACCACAATGGCAATTTGCTTCAACATCGACAAAATGTGATACAGTTAATTTAATTAACGCAGTACTTGTACAAGAAATTTTTAAATAAAAAAATATAATATAAAATTTATTTAAGGAGATTTTTTTATGAAAAAAATTAAAAAAATAGTTTTTATTAATTGTTTTATTTCTTTCATTATTTTTCATGTGATGACGATAATTATATAAACACTGTAAAACAAATTAAAACAAATGATACAATTACGATTAATTCTTATAATTGTAACACAATTTCAGAAATCAGCACTGCCTTATTAAGAGCGGCATATCCTAACGATGATTATAATACAATAAATTCGGATGCAAATTGGACAATAGAAGGCGATTTAGGAAATGATGCAAAAATGATAAAAGTTTCATATAAAAAAATGCAGCTGTAAGAATTAAAGCATATAAAAAAATGGAGATTATGTGAATGTATCTCCCGCCGAAATAACTTTAGAATCAAATAATAAAACTTTTTTTCTATAATGAATTTTTGTAGATTTTTAATTCTGATTTTTGAATAATTAAAAAAACAAAGAATAAATAGGTGATTTTTTTATGAAAAAAATATTTTTTTATATTCATAATTTTTATTAGCAATTTTATCTTGTGGAAACTCAAAAAAAACAGGAAAAAAATACGAACTTTCGAAAAAAATCTCTAGGATTGTCTGAAAATGAATTATCAGAATATACTAACAGATTAAGAAATTTTTCTAAAAAAACTAATAAAGATCAAATTAATCAACAAGATTTACTAAATGAAGATGGAACACCAAAAAAATAACTTGCTCTCAAAAAGATGTTTTATTAGAAGCGTTACTAACTTCACCTGATGCAGTAACAAACGGTAATCCCTATACCACTTGTAGCAGGAATGTTATATGCACAGCAATTAAAAATTATTAATGATGCTGCTTGCTATAATTCTGATGGAACTATTACTGCACCTAAAAAAGAAACAGATACAACAGAACAAGCAACTTCAAATCCTTCTGAATACGAAAAATCAAAAATACCTCTGAAAAATTCTGATTCAACTTCATCAACAAATAAAAAAATACAAATGATTTAGATTTAGAAGATTTAAATAATTTAAAGCATGAAGTTATGGATAATGGAAATGAATCTGCATTTAATAAATATAGTAAATATCAATTGAAAATTTTTACGAAATATGATGTTTGCAGAAAGAGGGTTTGCATTTAAAAAAAGGTGGAGAAATGAGAACATATTTTTGAAAAACAAGTCTTGGTACTTACCAACAATTGAAGATCAATCAGAAATTCAATTAAACGACTATGATAAAGAATTCGTTCTTAAACTAAAAAAACACGAAGGTATTAATTAAAACTCATTATAAAAAAAATACTCAAACAATAATTCACACTACTGTCTGAGTATTTTTTTATTTAAAAATTATTTTCTTCACAATAAAAAGTTTTCCATCACCGCTATATTCAACAATGAAAAGTTCACCAAGATCAGTAACGTTATATTTCGCCAGCTCTTCCTTCAACCAATTATCATCTTTTCCAATATGTTTCAAGTTATCCTCTTGTATATTCCCTTCAGAAACCAATAAATTTGAATAACCATCTTCACCTTTTTTTATAACGATAAGTTGTCCATTTGATTCCATAAAAGCTTCTTCTATATCTGATATTTGCGTAACACCTTTTGTTCTCAATTTTGTGTAAAAATCAGGAATTGAAAGTGTCGCTTGTGCAAAATTTTCTGTTAGCATTTTTCCATCTCTTATTAAGTATACAACTTGTCCATCTATCATTTTTTTTACGCTCTTATTTGTATTTTTTAGAAAATCAGTTATTGTCATTAGAAGTCCCCATATTAAAAAGAACTATTAAAAAAATTGAATTATTGATATATTTGGACTATAAATTACACCACCGATAATTCCCCCAAGGACATAATTACCTATTTGATCTTCTGTTGATGTTGGTGCCAATTGGCTTCGTCCATTTAAATTCATAAACAAAACTAATGCAATAAATCCAATTGTAAGTTTTATTGCAACAAGAATTATAAAATCCAAAAATTACATCATCTTCCTTTCTTTTTATATTTTTTTCAGCTTAAATGCTATTATTCTTTAATTGTTTTTAACTTCATCCACATAAGGCACTGTCATTTGTTCAACTAGATATTGTTTCCTACCCAGTGAATTTGATAAAATTTATCTTTTATCTTTATAAACAGTATCTTCTGTTATTTCAGGTGTATTTATAAAAAAATATCATTTTTCATTAACTTTAAATTTTTCAGATAATTTTTTTATAACACTCGCTGAATTTTTTTATAAACTTTTTCTTCGTTATTTTTTTCGCTCTATAATTATCATAATGATATAATGCAAATAAGAAAAATAAACATCAATCCAAGTAAACTAAGTTGTTTATCTCTAAGCGAAATACTTCCTTTAAACCATTTCCAAAATGCAAATAATATAAACGCTATCACTAAAATTATTACAACAAGAAAAAAAATTTATCTGTTACAAATTTTTTTGGTTTTCTAAATAATTAAAATTATAAAAATTCCATATTTTTTTAGTATTTCTCTCCTTTCTAATAATTTTTTTATTTAGTCATTTGTAAAAGTCTGAAAAGTACGATAAATACAGTATTTTTTTACATTTAATTTTTCTTCTTTTTCTCCACTTTTTGGACAAGGGGCTTAACCATAAATACTACTGTTATTCAATTTTACTTTTTACAACTGCCTAGATAATTTTTTTATTATTTATCTTAAATAAATCAAATGACTTTTTTTAAATTTATCACAATTAATCAAACTTGTCAAACCTTTTTTTTAATCTCTTAGAGAAATCAAATTTACATAATTAAATATTTATGTTTATAAAATTTTTTTCTTAATTTCTACAATTGACAAAAAAATTGAAATGTGGTATATTTATTTTTAAAGAATTAAATAATTTAAAAAGGAAAAAAATGAATAGAGGAAATGAAAATGTTTTTTTAAAAAAATAAATCTTTTTTTCACCATATATGACAATATTATTATCATTTGTAATAGTGACAGTTTTTAGGCGGAATTTTATTATCTTTGCCAATTTCATGTGAATTATGGAAAAAAAGTGTAAAAGTTGATTGATGGATTTTTTTATAGCAACTTCAGCTATTTGTGTGACAGGGCTTTCTAGTATTGATATTGGCAGTGTTTACAATACTTTCGGGCAAATTATAATTTTTGATTTTTGATACAGCTTTGGAGGACTTGGGGTTATAACGTTCACATCAGTTATAATTATTATGATTTCAAAGAAAAATTGGATATTATACCAAAAAAATAGTTCAAGAAGATATAAACATTGACACAACTTTTTAGAAATTGAAGAATATGTGAAAAAAAGTTATTTTTTTCTGTAATCTTGATTGAAATTTATTGGAGCTATTGTTTTATTTTTTTGAATTTATAAAAAGGTTTAGTTTTTTTAAAGCAGTTTATTATTCACTTTTTTTCATTCTGTGTCAGCATTTTGCAATGCTGGATTTTGCATTATTTTCAGACAATTTATACGGATTTAAAAAAACAGTTTTTTTGATAAATATTACAATCTCCACTTTCTAATATTTCTAGGCGGAATCGGATTTTTCAACAATTTTAAATTGCTACAATGTTTTTTTACGAAAAAAAGGAGAAAAAGACTGACTTTTGACAACTAAATTGAGCATTGAAAATATCCATTTTTTTAATAATTGCTAGGAACGATTTGCAATGTTTATCTTGGAATATTCTAATAAAAAGCACGATTGAAACTTTATCTTTTTGCACAAAAATTAGAAGCATCATTTTTTTCCAAAGTGTATCAACGAGAACTGCTGGATTTAATACAATTTCAATTTCTAGGTCTAAAAAGGTCAACTTCACTTTTTATTTATTATTTTAATGTTTATCGGCGCTTCTCCAGGCTCAACTGGTGGAGGAATAAAAGACTACGACACTTGGGCTTATAGTCTTAGGAACTTTGGCAACACTTAAAAATAAGGATGCAGTCGAATATGACAAGAGAAGTATTAGCTGGAGAATTTATAGCAAAGCAATCGCTATATTATTTATTTCACTTATTTATACGGTAATTTGTGTATTTTTTTTATTAATTTTTATTTGAAAGAAATAAAAAAATTTTTCTGGATTTGGCATTTGAAGTATATTCAGCATTTGGAACAGTTGGACTTTCTAGAGATTTGACACCAAGTCTTTCGGATATTTCAAAATTTATACTTATTGTTACAATGTTCGTTGGAAGAGTTGGACCGCTCACAATCACTTTGGCATTGTCAAAGTCAAATTTAAAAAAAGGACATTATACCTATCCACAAGAAAATATTTTGATAGGATAATTTTGAGGAGGAAAAATGGCAGGATATTTAGTTATAGGAGCAGGAAAATTCGGGAGAAGTATTGCAAAAACACTTTATAGACACAATGAAACTGTACTTGTAATCGACAAAAATGAGGAACTTATACAGCAAATAATAGACGATGGTACCGTCGGAGAAGCAGTTTCTTTTGATGTAACAGAAGAAAATTCACTAAAGAAAATGGTAAATAGCGATGATTTTGAGGTAGCATTTATTTGTATTGAGGGCAGTTTGCAAACAAGTGCATTAGTCACGGTTATGTTAAAAAGAATTAGGAATAAAAACTATTATTTGTAAAAGCTATTACAAAAAAATTGAAGGAAAGGTTTTTGGAAAAATTGGAGCAACTAAAGTTGCATTTCCTGATGAAACAGTTGGAATAGATTTAGCTTTTTGAATTTTTTTAAAAGCCAGATGTCATAGAACATTTAAAATTTTTCTGAAAAAAATACAGGATTTTTTTGAATTTAAAGTTCCGAAAAAGAATTATAGGCAAAAAAATCTCATTGAACTGAATTTGAGAAAAAAATACGAAATGAATGTAATTGGGATAAAAAAAGGGAAAGCGAAAGAACTTAGAATATCGCTTTTACCAGATGAAAAAAATTTTAGAAAAATGATATGCTTTTTAGTTATTGCAAATGTCGAAAAAAATGATACAATTTAATAAAGAATACTTGGAAAATTAATACTATTATTTTGAAAATAGCAAATTTATAATTTAAATATATTTTATTTACTTTTCTGTCAAGGAGAATCAGAATCTCTTGTTAAAAAAAATTTAAAACAAACACATTATTATATTTGACCCTATTCAAAAATCATATAAACTTAGGATTTGAGCAAAGCAATCATAACTTTTTAAGTTAAATTTTTAAATCAGTTTTGCTATATAACGGAAAATAGTCTTAAATACAAAAAAATTTTAAGTAAAAAAAGGATTGACAACTGTGTAACAAACAGAAGTTAATCCTCTTATTTTTTTATTATTACCAAAATATGAAATTCCTAATTTTTAAATCTTTCAATGTAAAAAAACTATTTTACTTTTTTTCAAATTTTTCTTCCAATACTTTTCAAATTATTTTTTTAGCATGCTCATCTCCCAATGCCGCAGCCTTTAAGAACCACTTTTTGATTCCTTAAAATTTCCTTCGTTTCCAAAAATTATTCCTAACCGATTCATTGCATCAGTATCATTTTTCCAGGCTAAATGCATATACAAATCCTTAGCTTTTTCAATCTGATCCGTACTATTGTAAAACATAAGCAGATTCTTTTCTGCACCTTCACAATTTTTCTCAACCGACTCCAAATAATATTTTTCCGCCTCTTCAATTTTCCCATATTGCTCATACAAAATTGCCAAATTATTCAAAGGCATCATAATCATTATTTTCAATTGCAATCAAATAATACTTTTCTGCATTTTCAAAATCGTGCCGATTGGCATATAAATATCCCAAATTATTGGCATATTCATAATCTCCTGCCTCAATTGCCTTTAAAAACCACTTTTCTGCATTTTCATCTTCATAGTTATTTTGAAAAATAAGGGCAATTTCATTCATAGCCTTTGTATCTCCAGACTGAATCCTCTTTACATATTTATCAAATAACTTATCCATTCCAGTTTTTTTCATATTTTCTTCACCTTCTTGCCTTTATGACTTTTTAGTTGTTTTCTTCTTTTTTGCTGTCGCTGTCTTTTTAGTTTTTGCTTTGGAAGTTGATTTTTTAGCTGTTTTTTTAGAAACCGCCTTTTTAGTTTTTGTTTTTTCTTCCTTTTCAGTCACTCTTGTCACTTTCCCAGTTTTTATATTCTTTATTGTCTTGCATTCTGGGTAACCTGTACAGGCAAGGAATTTTCCAAATCTTCCAGTTTTTATTTCATAAGGTCTTCCACAAAACTCGCAAACTCCAGCTTCTTCTATTATTTTCCTGTCAATTTCAGAAATCCGTTTCATTTCCTCATTTATTTGCAAAACGCCATCCAGCTCAATTACAGAACCTTTTCTATATTTTTGCTTCAATTCCAGTGGCAGCGACATTCTTTTTTCATCATTTTCATAATTTTCACTTTCAAGATATTCTCCATATCTTCCAACTTTTAATACATATTTGACTCCATTTTCATCAGAATAATCAGTCGGGATTCCCTTTTTATTATTTTGAAGTTTTTCAACTGCTTCCTTTACGAAAGATTTCTCCCTTTCTAATCTCTTCAGGCGATACAGGAATTCCCTTTAATGAAATTTTTTCCTTTTCATTTGTTTCACTTATCAAATATTTTCCATACAATCCAGTTTTTAAAACCATTGGATTCCCTTCAGAATCCATCACATCCGCCACAACTCTACGATTTTTTATTTCATCAATTTCCTTTTCAAACTTGACAATATCCTTTTCCAGCGAACTATAAAAATCCCTTAAAAGCTGAACCCATTCAACAGTCCCTTCTTCAACTTTGTCCAAATCCTTTTCCATATTCGCAGTAAATTTCACATTCATAATGTCTTTAAAATTCTTCACAAGTTCATCTTTAACTTCATATCCCAGATATGTCGGGAAAAAACGTTTTTCAATAATTTCTACATATTCCCTTGTTTTCAAAGTTTCAACAATTGAAGCATAAGTTGACGGACGTCCGATTCCTTCAGATTCTAATTTTTTAACAAGAGTCGCTTCTGAAAATCTTGTTGGCGGCTTTGTAATTCCTTCTTCAATGTTCAATTTTTCAATTGGATGAACGCTTCCCTCTTTTAATTCTGGAAAATCTCCAGTCTTAATTTCATCTTCATCTTTAAAAATCTTGTAATATCCATCAAAAATAACTTTGTTAATTGTTCCTCTAAAACGGTAATCTTTATTTACAGCATTAATTTGCATTTGCTCATACTGCATCGCTGCAAACTGCGAAACTAAAAATCTGTCCCAAATCAATTTATACAATTTATACTGCTCATTTGTCAAATATCCCTTTATTTCATCAGGAACTAAATTTATATCTGATGGACGAATTCCTTCATGGGCATCCTGAACATTTGACTTTGAATTTTTCACTACATATTTTCCCACATATTTTTCCCCATAATTTTGGGTAATATAATCCTTTGCCATATTTATTGCATCAACGGAAATTCTTGTAGAATCAGTTCTCATATAAGTTATAAGCCCTTTGTTTTCACCATCAATCTCAAGCCCTTCATAAAGCTGCTGCGCAATTCTCATAGTTTTACTTGCGCCATATCCAAGATATGAAGAAGCAAGCTGCTGCAGTGTACTCGTTTTAAACACAAGTGGCGGTCTTTGTGACTTTTTCTTAACTTCTATTTTTTCAAGTGTCAACGATTCATTTTTCAAGTCTTTCTTTAATTTTTTTATAACTTTTTCATCAAATATTTTATCCACTTTTTCATCTGCAATTTTTACCAAATTAAGATTAATATCTTTTCAATTAATGCACTGACTTCCCAATATTTTTGTGGCACAAATGCATTTATTTCATCTTCCAGGTCACAGATCAATTTCAGTGCAACCGACTGAACCCGCCCAGCACTTGCATTACGGTTAATTATTTTCCATAGAAGCGGACTTATTTTATATCCCACTATTCTATCCAGCAATCTTCTGGCCTGCTGCGCATTAACAAGATTATTATTAATATCTCTTGGGCTATTAATTGCATTATTTACAGCCGTCTTAGTTATCTCATTAAATTCAATTCTCCTAGTTTTATCAGGCTGCTTAATGTAATTTGAAATATGCCAGGCAATGGCTTCCCCTTCCCTGTCCTGATCCGAAGCCAGATAAACATTGCTTGCCTTTTTTGCCTTTTCCTTTAATTTTTTTAAAATCTCACCTTTCCCCTTTATAACCTTATACTGCGGCTCAAAATTATTTTCCACATCTATCCCAATTTTAGTTTTTGGCAAATCAATCACATGCCCATAAGATGCAACAACTTCATAATTTCTACCAAGTATTTTTTCAATGGTTTTCGCCTTTGACGGTGACTCAACAATAACTAACTTTCTAGCCAACTCTAATTTCTCCTTATTTCTTTCTCTATTTATAAATATTTTTATTTTTTTAAAATTATTTTTCTAAATTCTTATAATTTCACTTTATATTTTCCATTTTCTTCAATTAAATAGACTGGTTCTATTTCCATTTTTTTCCATTAATTTTTTTAAATTTTTTTCCTGTCTTCCTGCATTTCCTTATACTGCATCCCTTCAAAAAAATACAAGTGGAGAGGCTTTTTACTATCGTATCTTTTTGGTAATCCAAAATCTTTTAAAAGTTTAACTTTATTTACAATTTTTAAATAGGTATAAACTTCTAACAGGCATTTTAACATAGTTTCTTTTACTATCTGATTTTTTTAATTCTAAAAATTCTTAAAGTGTCAGTGTCTTCATTATAAGCAAGCAAATCTATTTTTACCAGCATCATCTGTTTGTATATTTTTTTAAAGGTGTCTGATAATCTATAATTTTTCCCAAATTTATCAAAAATTTCTCCCTTATTTTTGTGAATAATCAAATAATTTCATAGCAATTTTTTTCTTCTGCACGATTTGACTCTTGATTTATAATTTTTTTCCATCATGGCTCTCTATTCTATAACTTCCTTCTCTATTTATTAGCTTTTATCTTATTAAATAAGTCAACGTGACTCAATAACCATTCTGCAATAATTTCTGTGTAATATTCTTTTGAATCTTTTTGTTTTTCCCTGCATAGTTTACAAAAATCTTGTTTATAAAAACTTCTAATATCAAATTTTGCATTCTCTATCATTTCTAAAATTTCATTTTTTTGAAAACTTTATTGCCATATTATTCCTTCCCTAAATCTCTCATATTTTTCTCACTTTAATTATACTATCCTTATATACTTTCGCCCCATTTGTTTCTGTAATCAATCCTCTAATTTTTAAACTCATAATTACGGAAAATAATTTATTTTTCTCAATTTTTTCCTTCACATTTTGCAATATCTGCTCAAAACTTACTTCTTCTGTAATTACTTCAAAAACAATCTGCTCTTCCTCTGTCAATTTCTGTAATTTGCTTTTTTCCTTTTTTATATCCCACAAAAACTCAATCGCAATATCATTTCCACAAGTTGTTAATTTCGCCTTATTATTTTTAATCAAGTCATTACAGCCTTCAAAAGATGGATAATTTATAAATCCTGGAATGGCAAAAATTTCACGGTTCATACTAAATCCCAATTCCGCAGTAATTAATGCGCCGCCTTTTTTAAAACTTTCAGCCACCAAAATTCCATCTGACATTCCCGCAATAATCCGATTTCTCCTTGGAAAAGTCCATCTAGTAGGCTGTGTTCCCAACGGATATTCACTTACAATAGTTCCATTTTCCGCAATCCTTTCCCACAAGCCTCGATTGTCATAGGGATATACAATATCCAGCCCAGTCCCCACTACTGATACAACTTCTATTCCCTTATCAAGCGCAGTTTTCAAGGCAACTGTGTCAATTCCCTCTGCAAGTCCGCTAATTAAGGTCACATCATAATTTACAAGTTCATTTACAATTTTTTCACAAGCTGTTTTTCCAAATTTTGTAGCTCTTCTTGTACCTACAACTGCTATATTCCGTTTATTTTCCACTGAAAATCTTATCTTTATCAATTTTTATTTTATCATAATCCTTCAGTTTTTTCCCCTTTAAGTACAAAAAAATACTGGATAATCTTTTTATTTCCTTTAGTTTCTTTGGATATTCCTTATCATTTGCACTAATTATTCTAACTCTGTTTCGCTCGTAAAGATTGAGCCTTTCTTTCATATCAATTTTCATTGATTCATCAAGCTGATGTTTTTAATTCATCATTAAATAATTTAAAAATTTTTCCTCATAAAATAATTCTTCAAAATCTTGAAAAAAATCAACATCAATTTTTTTATATGGTTATTTTTTTCATCCCATATTCCTTTAATCTAAGCCATTCCACAATAATCCCCCCTATTTTTTATCTTGAACCAGCTAATATTTCATTTAATATTGTAATTTCTTTTTTTACTTCATCATCGGCATGTGTAGAATTATAATCTCTTAAATATCCCAACGCCTTTGAAAAATCCCCTTTTGATTTATAGGCAATGCCTATCCCCAATTTTGCTTCAGCCTGATTTTCATCCTGCGATAAAATTCTGGCATAATAGTCAATCGATCTGTCATTATTCCCCATAAGCCGAGATCCAATCGCAATTACGTACATCACAGGAATATCAGGATTTTCATCCTTCAATGCCAGATTTACCGCCTTTTCATAAAGTCCATCACGAAAATACAGCTGAGCCATTCTAAATGTCGCTGATGAACTTTTTTTAGCAAGTGTAGCATTTCTCATAATTTGCATAGGAATTATATTTTGCCTCTGTAGATATATCTTCTGTCTGTGTCGCCGGCATTGTTCCAGTATCTCTTTCCTTTGGCTTTCACTGTCTCTTCCTTTGGCGGTTTAAATGCCTTCTTTGTAGTTTCATCAGCCTTAGTTGTTGGTGGCAGAACGCTTTCTTCATCACTGTTTACAGTTGTTGCATCTCCGCCTTCGGTTTCTGTATTTTCAGCAACATAATAATTTCCTCTTACAACTGTTGCAAAAGTGAGAAGAATTGCCACCATCATTACTATCCTTCTTGTTTTCCCCATTTTGTTCCTCCTAAACAATTAGAACTCTAAATTTTTAGTTGTTCTTGGGAACGGAATTACATCTCTAATATTTGTCATCCCTGTAATATACATAAGCATTCTGTCAAATCCAAGTCCGAATCCTGAATGTGGCACACTTCCATATTTTCTTAAGTCTAAGTACCACCAGTAATCTTCCTCTTTCAATCCCATTTCATGAATTTTTCCTAAAAGAACATCGTAGTCATCTTCCCTTTGGCTTCCTCCAACAATTTCTCCAATTCCAGGTGCCAATAAATCAACTGCTCTTACAGTTTTACCATCTTTATTTAATTTCATATAAAACGCTTTAATATCTTTAGGATAATCAGTTACAAATACTGGTTTTTTGAAATGTTCTTCAGCCAAATATCTTTCATGCTCAGTTTGTAAATCAATTCCCCATTCAACTTCATATTCAAAATCTCTTTTCGCATTTTTCAAAATTTCAATTGCTTCTGTATAAGTAATTCTATCAAATTTATTGTTTACTAATGTATCAAGTCTATTAAATAAATCCTTATCTACAAATTTATTGAAAAAAATTCCATTTCTTCCTTAGCATTTTCTCTCACATAATTCACAATATATTTTATCATTTCTTCAATAACATCCATATTTACATCCAAATCAGCAAATGCAATTTCAGGCTCCATCATCCAAAATTCTGCCGCATGTTTTGGAGTATTAGACTTTTCAGCCCTGAATGTAGGCCCAAAAGTATAAGTATTTTTAAATGCTGTTGCAAATGTTTCAACATTTAACTGTCCACTTACTGTAAGATTTGCTTCTTTCCCAAAGAAATCCTGCTTAAAGTCAATGCTTCCATTTTCAGTTCTTGGAACATTATTTATATCAAGCGTCGTAAGTCTAAACATTTCTCCAGCACCTTCCGCATCACTTCCAGTAATTATCGGAGTTTGCACATACACAAAGTTCTTTTCCTGAAAGAATTTATGAATTGCATAAGACAAGATTGAACGTACTCTGAATGTTGCAAAAAAATGCATTAGTTCTAGGACGTAAATGTGCAATCGTTCTCAAAAACTCAAATGTATGTCTTTTATTTTGCAATGGATAATCTGAGTCAGCCTTTTGGTAGACAGAAATTTTTGTTGCCTTAATTTCATAATCTTGCCCTTTTCCCCAACGATTCTACCACAATTCCTGTAACTTTAACAGAAGTTGAAATTGTAAGTTTAGAAATTTCTTCAAAATTTTCCAACGCTTCATCAAATACAACTTGAATCCCAGTAAAAAAAGTTCCATCATTTAACTCAATAAATCCAAAATTCTTTTGACTTCTAATTTTTCTTACCCATCCGTTAATTTCAATTTCTTTTCCCAAATACTCTTTTGTATTTGTCTGAAGTTCTCTTAATTCTAATAACATATATTTTTCTTCTCCTCTTCCAAAAAAATTATTTTTATTTTTTTATTCAATTTTTTTATTTATACTTATATTTTCACATTATACCACAATTTTTTTATATTTTTAATAATAAATTCAAAAAAATTTATTGTAATTTCCAATAAATCTAATACTAAATCATATTATAAATTAATTATATTTCTAAAATTTCATTGACAAACACCCTCTAAATGAAGTAAAATTTTAATAATAATACTAAGTCCCTTTTGAAAGATAGCAACTATAGTTTATTTTTTTGACAAGGAGTCTTGAACTCTTGTGTAGTAAAAGTTATAACAAATCTATTATTTTATGGGAAATAGTATAAATATAGTCTCATACAAAAATAAAATTAGGAGGAAACTTAAATGGCAAAAACAAAAAAAATAGTATCAAAGATTGGAAGGAATGAAACAAATATAACTTTTCCAGCGATTTTAACAGGAATTATCGGAGCAGTTCTGGTATCTTCAAGCTCTTTTTACATTGCACTAAAATTTGGAGCATTGCCGTGGCCGACTATAATGGTTACGCTCTTATCTATGATGACGTTAAATTTATTTAAAAAAGCGAATAACAAGGAAATTACAATTTCACATACTATTATGAGCGCTGGATCAATGGTAGCTGGAGGAGTTGCCTTCACAATGCCTGCCTACATTATTCTAGGCGGAAAATTAACGGATATTAATCAGTATCAGCTGCTTTTAACTATTTTGGGCGGAAGTATCGCAGGAGCATTCTTATCGTACATTTTTCGTGCAAAATTGATCGAAGAGGAAAAATTGGAATTTCCAATTGGAGAAGCTGCCTATAATCTTGTAGATTCAGGAAAAAGTGTGAAAAACATCAGATATGTTGCTTTCGGAACATTATTTAGCTCAATTATTGCTTTTTTTCGTGACTTCAGCTTTACAAAGGGAAAAGCGCCTGTAATTCCAACAGTAATTACACTAAAAAATGGGCTTTTCAGTATTTATCTATCGCCACTTCTGGTTGGAATGGGATATGTGCTTGGATTTGTAAATACATTTGTCTGGTTTTTAGGCGGAGCAATTGTTCTTTTCATTGGAGAGCCGCTTGCAAAAATGTTTAAAATTGCTGATTTTCCTATTATGAAAAACAGTTTTGGAATGGGATTTATGATTGGGATTGGAATTGCTATAGTTTTTAAAAAAATTATTTTTTTGCAAATAAAATGAAAAAAAGGATACAGAAAATAAAAAGCATTGTAGCAAAAATTACTTGTTTTATCGGTTATTTCCATAATTGTTATAACTTTTATTTATAAATTACCAATTTTTTTCTTTCATTAGTTTTAGTACTGATTTCAATTTTATGTACAATAATCGCTGGATATTCAACTGGAAAAAAACTGGAGTCAACCCAATGGAAATTTACGCTATAATCACAATTTTACTAATTTCATTTTTTTAAATAAAATGCTAAATGGCTTAAACATTGGAGGAATAAAATTTTATACAAATTTAAATACTTTAATATTATTTATGCTGGCCTGCATTATAACAGTTGCTTGCGGACTTGCAGGCGATATTCTGAACGACTTTAAATCAGGATACAAAATGAAAGTAAAACCATCAGAACAACTTTTTGGAGAACTAATCGGTGCAATCGTAAGTTCATTTGTAATAACGTTTTTATTTTTCGTATTTTTCAAAGTCTACAAAGTAATCGGACCTGTTGAAAATACTGAATTAATCGCATTACAGGCTTCCATTGTAGCGACAGTAATAAATGGAATCCCATTTTTAGGAATTTTCTTTATGGGCCTTGCAGCTGGGCTAATTTTAAGCCTTTTAAATTTACCAGTCTTAACTTTTGGAATTGGAATTTATGTTCCATTTTACTTGACTTCAACAGTATTTTTAGGAGGGCTTGTAAGTTTTATAGGAAATAAGGTTTCAAAGAATTCCCATTCAAAACTGCTTTTAATATCAAATGGACTAATGAGCGGAGAAGCAATTGTGGGAGTTATTTTATCAATTATGGCCTACATTGGATTATTTATGAAGTAAAATTACTAGAAATTAAATGAAATTGTTAAAAAAATAAAGAAATTAAAAAAATAGTTTTTTTATAGAAAGGAAAAAAATTATGATTTTTAGGATTTGATATTGGAAATACACATATTGTACCAATTTTTTTATAATGAAGATGGAAATATTTTAGCAACATTTAGAATACCGACACATTTGGAATTTACCGAAGATACTCTTTTTATAATGTTAAACGAATTTGCAAAAAAAGCAAAAAAATCTGGAAATTTCAAATATAAAAAAATATTATAGTTTCATCGGTTGTTCCAAATATTAATGAAAACTTTACAAGGCTTGGAAAAAAATATTTTGAAATTGATCCAACTTTTGTAACGCTTGACAATGTAGAAAATAAAATAAAAGAAATAAAAATCTTGCCAAATATGGAACGTGGGCTTGGAGCAGACAGAATTGTCGATATTTTAGCGGTAAAAAAACTTTATCCAGAAAAGGAACTTTTAATAATTGACTTTGGAACAGCCACAACCTTTGACATGATAAAGGATTCAACTTATATGGGTGGATGCATTATTCCAGGAATTGCACTTTCGATAAATGCCCTGTTTAGCAATACTGCCGCTTTGCCTAAAATCGAATTTACAGAGCCTGAAACTGTTCTGGGAATAAATACAGCTTCTCAAATTAATGCTGGTATCTTTTATGGAAATGTTGGCTCAATAAAAGAACTAATTCTGCAATATAAAAAGTTTTTCCCAAATGCTTATGTTATCGCAACTGGCGGGCAAGGAGAAAAAATTTCAGAATATATTAAACAAATTGATGAATATGTTCCAAAACTTGGAGAAATGGGGATTTTTGAATTTTATCGACTTAATTTTTTAAAGGAAAATAGTGACGGAATATGATGAAAAGGAATAACCGTAAAAAAATGAAAGAAATAATGAAAGATATATTAATTGGTTCAACATTTAAGGCAGCCGAAATTATTATAGCAAAAAAATATCATAGCAAAACTTCTCTATCACGAATATAAAGTTAAAATCTATTATAAAAAAAGAATGATGATTCTCGGAAAAAAATCAGGATTTTTTTGGTACTTCTTCATGGTATTTATGGAAAAAAAGTTCAGATATGGAAAGCATCGCTCAAAAATTTTTAAGGACAATTACAGGATTATTAATATTCAGTATCCCACAACAAAAAGAAACTGCTGAGGAAATTTCTGATCTTTATATAGAGCCAAATATTGAAAAATATTAAAGAGCAGATTTTTCTCAGAAAATTTTCATAAAAAAATAGAAAATCAATATTATGAAAATAGCTGAAAACAGTAATAAAATAAACAAAAAAATTTTTAATCAAAATATAAAAAAATTAATTTTTGTGGCACATTCGATGGGAACTGGAATCCTTCGGTATTATTTAAAGGAAAATCCACTTGAAAATCTAGGAAAAGTCGTATTTATTTCTCCACCATCACACGGAAGTCATCTGGCAGACGTTCCTTTTGTAGATAAACTCCCATCTATGCTTGGAAAAGTCGTTCCCCAATTTAGCACAAAAAAAGACAGTTTTTGTAAATCAGCTTGGCGAGCCTGATTACGACTATATGATTTTAATTGGAAATAAGACAAATAATCCGCTGTATTCGATGATAATTCGTGGAAAAGACGACGGGATGGTGCCTCTAAAAACTGCAAAAATGAAATCTGATAATTTCAAAATTATTGAAAATACGACTCACACCAGTATTCTAAAGGATAAACGAACGATGAAGGAAATTTCTGAATTTTTCAAAAGTTCAGATCTAAATAAAGAGAAGGAAAAATAATGAAAAAAACTACAACAAAAACGAACAAATAATTCAACAAAAAAACTGTAAAAACAAAAAAACTGAAAGAAAAAGCATCCCAAAAATTTGAACAATCTTTTTTAGAAGGAATTTCCTGTGATATTTATGTTGGGAAAAAGGCTGGAATTAGTGTTAGAAATGCAATACGGAAAGCTAAAAAATCAATTACGGTAATTTCTCCCTTTTTAAGCGGGGATATGATAACTGAAGATATTTTTTTGAGGCATTAAACAAAGATGTTCAAGTAAACATTATTTCAAAAAGATAATGAAAAGAATTTATCCCTTCTTAAAAAAAGAATTTATATAGCCAAAATCCTATTTTAGGTTCTGAAAAAAATGGTTGTTTCTTTTTGGGAAAATCCCTATTAATATTTTTTTATATTATTTTATCCATCGCAGCGTTAGAAATCTTTACATCCTTTATTTTTCGATGTTTCCTTTACAAAAAAATATACTCCCAATTTCCAAAAAAATAATTTTTTTAGCACTTACCATCATTTTTTTGGAATATTAACCCTTTTTTTAAGAAAACTAACAATAAACCACGAATTTTACTACTCAAAAACGAGATAATTTCAATGTACATATTCTTGAAAAAAAGCTACAATCTTCATAGTAAAATCTACATAATCGACAACAAAATTGCCTTTTTTTAGGCTCTTTAAACTTTACTACTACAGGCTTTCTTTTTAATCACGAAACTTGTATAAGAATAACTGATAAATCTGTAATCAGACATTTAAATAACGTCTATAAAGATTTGATAAAAAGTTCAAAGCCTATTCCATCACGAGAATTGAAAAAAAGAATAAATCAAAAATACAAATAATATCTTATTTTTTTAAATGACAAAGGGATTTTACCCCCTTGTTAAGTAAATTTCCAACAAATCTAATATCTAGGGTGTATAATAGACAAAATCCAGAAATAGAAAGTGCCTTTTTAGGAAGTCTGTTTTCGCCTTCAGATAGAAATTTCATAAGAAGTGTGGTATAGGAGGAGTATTATACACTGAATTGCAAACAGGGGTAGGAGCAAAAAAACATTTGCTCTTGCAGAGTCTACAAAATCTTTATTTGAAAATTCTGATGAAGGCATGATGCTAATAAAAAAAGCAAAAAGTATAGCAGGGGAACCAGGAATACAGATGTATGGTTTTGCTAAAGAAACGGTAGGGAATATAGAAACTGCTGGCTTTATAAGTAAAGGAATTTTTGAAGCAGATATGTTTTTTTGAAAAAAACCAAAAACTTGATAAAAAAAAATTAGTCAAAATAATGTAAAATTAGATTATTTAACAGATATAGAAATAAAAGGAGTTAAATAAAATGTTTAAAAAAATTAATTATCTTAATAGTGCTATCATTTGTTTTAATAAGTTGTGATTCAAAAAAAGAAATAAGCCAAAAATCCGATTATGACAAAAAAAAGAATACAATTATGTTATTGAAAAGGTTGATAAATATTTAGATAAAGGAGAATATAAAGAAGCTATAAAAATTATTATTAAAAGCAGCCGAATATAATAAAAAGTGATTATAAGAAAATAGCTTGGATATATTCTCAAATTAGTGAAGAAGAAGGAGAAAAAGTGGTATAAAATTGCATATGAAAAAAAGGAAACGAAGATGTTGCCATTATATTAGGATTGTATGCTGAAAAAAAGAAAAAGATTATGTTGCTCAAGAAAAAAATATTTAAGAAAAGCAGTAGATAATAATCAAAAAGATTCTTATAAATATTTAGGAAATTTTTTTGAAAAAAATGGATAGAACTTCTGAAGCAATTGAAATTTACAAAAAGGGAGCTGAAAATAAAGATGCTGTTTCTATGTATAATTTAATAAAAATATTATATTCAAAACGATATTCAAAAATATGAAATTATATATAAATAAAATACGAAAAACTAAAGAAATATTTGGATTTTACATACGATATAAATGAAATAATAAATTATATGGATGGAAATAATAATGATAAAAAAAAGCTATAAATTTGTATTTGAAAATCTTTAGATAATATAAAAAAATAAATAAAATTGAAGAAGCAGAAAAAAATTTAAAAAGAAATAGAAAAAAATATAAAAAGAAGGAATTAAATATTTAGCTTCGTTTTTACTATTATACTAAAAAAACGATAAAGAAAAAAAAGCAGTTAAAATCTATAAAAAAAGCACTTTTTAGATGGGATAGATGTTAATTTTTGAGATGGGAACTATAAGTGAGGAAGAAGGAAAAAAATAGAAGAAGCTAAAAAAATATTATTTAATATCCAGTAATAAAGGAGATCCGAGAGGACAAACTAATTTAGCTCAAATATTAAAAAAAATGAAAGGTACTTATAAAAGAAGCAGAGAAATGGTATATAAAAAGCAGCCGAACAAAAAAATCATTTATAGCAATAAAAAAATTTATTAATGTTTTATGATAACGAAAAAAATAAGAAAGAAATAAAAAAAATGGATTTTTAAAAATAAAAAAAATGAAGCAGGATTAAAGGATTATAATATTGAAGAAAAAGGAATATATAGAAAAAAACTTATAAAAAAATTATAATATAAAATTGTAGTGAGGTAGAAAAATGATAAAAAAATATTATTGCTGATAATATTATCATTAGCAACAATAAGTTGTGAAAAAAACCTGAACCCCAAGAAAAAAAACTTATACAATAGTATTAAATAAAGAAGAATACGAAAAAAAAGAGTTGCTGAAATAGAAAATGAAATTAATAATAAAAAAACTATAAAAAAAGCTGAAGAAATGCTACTGGAAATAGCCAAATATAATAAAGCGGCATATGTAAAAAAATAGCGACTATGTACTATGAGGCAGGAAAAAAACAGATGAAAGTGAAAAAAATGGTTTAAAATAGCATACGATGAAGGTAATAAAGAAGTATCAGGCAGTCTGGGAGATATTTTATTCTGAAAGAAGAGAATATGAAAAAAAGCAGAACAATATTACAGAGAATATATTAAATTAGGAAATTTAGAAGGATATAGGAATTTAGGATATATGTTTGAAGACATTAGGGAAAAACAGAGGAAGCAACAAAAACTTTATACAGAAGGAGCAAAAAGTTGAAAGAATGCAGATTCGATATATTCTTTAGTAAGAATATATTATTTAAAAAAATGATATGCAAAAAAATGTGAAATTATTGGAAGAATAGATTATTGAAATGATACTGAAGTTATTGATCTTAACTCTAATATGGAGAAAATATTTGAATTATTTGAATGGAAATGAAAATGAAAGAAAAAAATAGTAGATTTGTATATAAAATCAGCACAAAATATGATAATGAAAAATTTTTCTGAAGCTGAAAAGGAACAAAAGAAAATGGTAGAATATTCTCAAGATGAATTAGTAACTTTGGCAGGATTTTATGATGTATTTGGCGATAAATCTGTTGGGAAAAAAATTATTTAAAGAAGCGTATGATAAAGGCTTGAAAGACTCTATTTATTACATGGGAGTTATTGAATTTGAGGAAGGGAATCTTGAAAAAGCGAGGGAATATTTTTAAAGAATCAGCAATAAAGGAAAATAGGGCTGAGGCACAGATAGAATATGCGGATAAGTTGAAGGAAGAAGGAAATATTGAAGAAGCGGTTAAATGGTATAAAAAGGCTGCTGAACAAAAGGAAGCGAGAGCATTAATAGAGTTATGTTCCTATTATCTGGACAAACGTGATATTGAAAAAGCGAATGAAATGGTAAGGAGATTAAAAACAACGAAAGGGATTAAAAAAATTATACTTTAGAGTATAAAAAAATTTGCACATGAATATAAGGAAATGAAAAGAATAAATAAATTTTTTTAGAAATCATAAATTATAAAAAAATAAGGATGGGAATAATGAAAATAAATAATTATATCTACACTGATTCAGAAATAATAAAAAAAATAATGAAGATATATTGAATACAAATGAAAGTACAGGATATTAGAGAGTGTCCAGATAACACTATTCATCTTTTAACTGATTCAATAATTTTTTTCAATATCAATTTTCTTAACTTCCCCAGTTTTTTTAACAAAATTTCAACACGACGGTTATTGTATCTTCCAATTTCTGTATCATTCGTATCAATTGGATTTTTCAGATCCTTTTTCCAATCATTTTAGTAATTTTTTTATATCTTTTTCTCAATCCATTTTGTTTTCAGAAATTCTGCCATTTTTTTCAGCTCTCAATAAAGATAATTTATTTTTTTATTATTCTCAGTTTTTATCAGCATATCCAACAATTTCAAATTCTTCATTTTCAAAAAAAGATATTTAAAAATATTCTATTTCTTTTTCTAATTTCCTGTTTTTTTCTGTTTCAGTTACTTCTTCTTTATCAACAGGAAATCCGCTTATTACCATTTTTTTCTATTTTTTTCCATCTTCCTCTACAAATCTAATCGTTGTCCAATTTTTCACATATCGACCTTTCAGGACATAATTTTTGGAAGTTTATTTCACTATCTCCAAGATTTTTTCTTAGCAATTTCAGAACCATTTTTTTATCGCCAATCTATAATATTCTTTTCGCCTTTAGGAATATTTGCGAGAATTTTTCATCTTTTGCATACAAATTTCCCTAAATTATTAATTGCTTCTTTTATCTCCATTTTTTTATTTTTTTCTTCCAATATCTCTACTTTTTTTGAAAAAAACTCATCATACGATGTGTTTGAAAATAAATTAAATTCTAAAAATTATTGTGAAAAGTAAAATTATTTTTTTCATTTAAATTTATCCTTTCTTAATAGGTTAAAAAAATTCAACGGTTCTGTTTTTCATTACCTTTCCCCATTCATTCAATCCGAGAGGCTTTTTCTTTGGAATCTTTAAAAAAAGGCATAGATATATTTATGTTGCTCTTCTGTTAAAAAAATACTAATTTTCCGTCATTTCCACCTGATATTAAATAAATTTTTTTCATTTATTCCCTTTTTTTCAAGTTCTTTATTTATAGCATGTGCTATTCTCATAGGAGCTTCTCCCCATCCACTTTTTTTAAAAATTTTTTTAAAAAAATTTCATACTCTGTGCCATTAATTTTTAATTTTAGTGCTTAAACCTTTTTCGTCATCCCATTCTTCTGAAAAAAACTATCAATTTTTTTATTTTTAACTCCAAATTTTTTTCAAATGAAGGTTGTAGATCATTTATCAAATCTGGTATTCCATCCCCTTCAAAAAAACTGTTTCCCCATCACAAAAAAATAAAATCTATAATCCTTTGCTACATTTGTATTTTCATCCCATAACGTAGTTAATGTTCCTTCACTTCCATATTTTTCTTATCATCTCTAACATTTCTTTCTTTAAAGAAGGAGCATCTTCTTTTTTTAGCATACTTAAAATATCCTAATTCATCGAGTTTATTAACAAACTCTTCAGCTGTATGTTCTGAATTTGATTTTTGCCTTTATTTTTGTATAATTTAACAACTATTATAATTAAAAATTATAATAATTAAAACAAAAAAATATTTTTTTCATAAAAAAATCTACTCCTTCATAATATCAAAAAAACTCAGAACCATACTAAAAACAGTTCTGAGTGTGAACCTAAACGAGATAATGATAAGACTAAAATATCATCATAATATTTATATATTAATAACCAATCAGGTTCAATATGGCATTCTCTAAATCCTTTGTAATTACTGATTAATGCATGATCTTTATATTTAATGTCTAATACTTTCTTTTTCAGCTAAAAATATCAACGATTTTTAAATAATTTATTAATATTTTTTTCCTTGCTTTTTGGCTAATTTCAATTCTTTCTTGAATTGTCTTGTAAATTTAATTTTATACACCAAGTGCCTCTCTCAACTCCTCTATGCTGTCATATCCCTTTACACTATCATCTCTTGCAATTCTATCAGCTTCTCTCATTGCTTCTAAAGTCACTTCATTTGGCTCTTCTTCCAATTTCAATTCAAAAGGAATTCTATTCTCTCTAATTGCAGTTTTTAAGAACATATTTACTGCAGTTGTCATTGTCAAGCCAAATTTGTTAAATAATTCGTTCGCTTTTTCTTTTGTTTCTTTATCAACTCTAATACTTAAATTTGTATTTGCCATAACAAATACCTCCTTTTTTATTCATTATACCATTTTTTTAATTACATTGTCAATACAACGTTATACAAAAAAATAAATATTTTTCTTTTCTATAAATTTCATTATTTTTTTCTACAACTTTCCCAATCTCTGCTTCCAATTTATCCAACAGCAAATCAAACTGCCTTGCTACAGCCTCGATCGTTTTCAATTTTCGACAAGTCAACTCCTGCCTTTTTTAAGCTGTTCCATTGGAAAGTCATTTCCTCCTGAACTCAATAACTGAATATACTTGTCAAGCGTTTCTTTTCTTTTGCTTTCATCACTTGAATTTATCATTTTTTCATATAAAATCGCTGATGAGGCAAAGCAAGTTGCGTATTGATACACGTAAAATGGCGAGTTGAAAAAGTGTGGAACTCTTGCCCAGAAAATATAGATTAAATCATCTTTTTCAATTATGTCGCCGTAATATTTGTCAAACAAGTCTTCCGTAATTTTGCTCAAAACTTCCGCTGTAATCGGCTCTCCAGCTTCTGCCAGCTTGTGTGCCTGATATTCATAATCTGCTAGCAATGCCTGAAAATAGAATGTTCCAACAATATTTCCAATTTCCTGCTCCAATAGTGCAATTCTTTCTTTTGGATCATTGGTATTTTCCAGCATATAGTCAAGCAGTAGTCTTTCATTAAATGTAGAAGCCACTTCCGCTACGAAAATTGTGTAGTCTGCCATCGAGAAAGGCTGATTTTCATCTGAATAAAGAGTGTGCAAGGTATGTCCCAGTTCGTGTGCCAATGTGAATACGCTGTCTAAAGTCTTGTTGTAATTCAGAAGCATATATGGGTGAACTCCGTAAACTCCTGCAGAATATGCTCCTGTTCTTTTCCCTTTTGCCTCAAATACATCCAGCCAGCCTTCTGAAATCGCTTTTTTCATTTTTTCTACATAATCTTTTCCAAGCGGAGCAACTGAATTTAACACTATTTCCTTCGCATCATCATACTCATATTCCTTGTCAAATTCTATTAGGTTAATTGAGCCGTCAAAATTATAATATTTTTCAAGTCCCAAAATTTTCTTTCTCAATTTTAAATATCTTTGCAACGGTTTTGTATTATTTTTCGCCGTATTGACAAGATTTAAGTAAATTTCTTCTGGAATATTGTCACTTTCCAGATGGCTTAACAAAAATGAATCGTAATTGTAGGCTTTCTTTGAAGCAATTCCTTTTTGCAAAATTGAATTATAAATTGCAGCAATTGTATTTTTTTTCTTTTCATAAATTGTATAAAACGTCTGAAACATCAGTTTTCTGTCTTCCTGATTTCTATTTGTAGACAAAATTTTAGAATAATTGGCAGGCGTTACATCCACTTTTTCTCCAGAACTAAGCGTAACTTGAGGCCATTCCACATCCGTAACCGTAACTTCCGAATAAATGCTTCTTGGTGCTGAAAAAAATGAGCTGTAGTACGATAGCAATTTGCTTTCCTTTTCCTCCAGAATATGCTTTTGCAATCTAAATAAATTTTTTAGTCCCAAATCTATAATCATCAAATTCTTTTTTTTCAATCCATTTTTCAATATTCTCACGATTATCAACCAGTTCCGAATTTACCCAAGACAATTCAGTAGAAATCTCCGCAAACAAAAACTGAACTTTTTGCAAATGCTCTACAGCTTCCTTGTCTGATGAATTTAAATCTCTTGCAAGCTGTGGATATCTATACAATTTATATGAAATTTTATCCATCTCCTCCTGTTTTTGAAAAAATTCCAGCAATTTGCCTTCATTCCCAAATTGCCCTTTAAATTTAGCCAATTCTCCTTTCAATTCTCCAACTTTCTCAAAATCCTTTTTCCCAAGCCGAATAATTTTTCATAAATATCCGATAAATTCCATTTATATTCTTGCCCTATATTGTCTCTTTTTAAATTCTTTCTTTTTCCATCTTATTTTTTTCCATTTCATTCTTCCTTTCAAAAAAATTAATACAAACATAGTATACCTTTTTTTCCAAAAAAATTTTTAAAAGATATTTTCCCCAAATTTATTCTATTTTTATTTTTTTATTTTTTTCATTTCTATTAGACCTGTCCGATAACCTAACTTTTACTATTTAATTAGAAATCAAGATTCCTTACTTCAGAATATTTGTTTTTATCAAATTCTAACGAATAATTCTAATAAATTCATTCTCTTCTAAATTTTTATCTCAAATTCTTTTTCCTAAAAAAATGCAATCCCAATTTTTCAACATTCTCTCGATCCCAGCATTTTTTTCAAAAATAGAGCCATATTCTTTTCTCATCAATTTGATTCAATGCAATTTCACATTCATTTTCAAGTTTTTGCTTTAATTTTTATCTTTGTCTAATTTTTTTGCCATATTTAAAAGCTTTTTAATTCGATAATAATTCCTTCTTTTTCCTTTCAAAATATTTTTTTAGGCTTTCAAAAAGCAAATCATATCGTCCTTTTCCAGCAAAAACCATTCGATACGATTTCATACTCATTTCTTTCAACATTTAAAAACTAATCCAAACATAAGTCCGTGATAAAATTGCTCTTTATAATTTCCATTAACATCAAAAAAACTCCAGCATTTTTCTAACAAAACTTTTATTCAACTCTAATTTAAATTTATCAATATCTCCTTTTTTTAATGCATTAGTCAAAGACCAAAAATTTTCATAATTTTCAAAATATATTTCAATAAACATTTTCAGAGAACATTTCTTTAAGATTTCCTCATTTGGAATTTTTCAAATATGTTTCTTCTTTATTTTCCTCGTATTCTTCTGCCAGAGTTAAATATCCACTATGAAAAAAACAAATTCCAAATATTCTTTTTCAAAATTAACTTCCAAATTTCCAAAAGTCATATTATCATTAATTCGTTTGAAAAATACTTTTCTTTATTTAAAAGTTTTGAAAAAAACTCTTCAAAAATTTCATTTTTTCAATTTTTTTGTAAATACAACTGTATAAGTCCATTTCCACTTGTATTCACCCAATAGGGCTTCAATTTTTCCTCTTTTTAAAAAAATTAATAATCGACCATGGATTATAAACTTTTCTGTTACCAAATAAATAACCATTATACCACTTTTTGAACATCATCCAATTCATATTCCAACTCAAAATCTTTAAGAGAATTCTCCACTTCATTTTCCATAACTCCAAAATATTCTGTAAATTCACTATCTAAAAATTGTGTGAACTTTCTAAATTATTCAATCCCGAAAAAAAATATTCTCTTTTGCAACTCTTAATATCCCCGTCATAACTCCCATCTCTAAGTATTCATTATCTTTTAAAAACTAATCCATAAAAAAACTTTTTAAAAAAAACTGATAGCCTTTGTCATAATAACCTTTTACATAAGAATCTATTATTGGCTGATCATATTCATCTATTAACACCACAACTTTTTTTCCCATAATATTCATATAAATATTTTTGACAAATTGATAAGCGATGCCTCCCATTCTACTGAATCTAATCCCCTTCGCACAGAATTAAATTCTTCAATTTCAATCTCATCCATTTTTTTCAGTTAAAAATTTATAATCTGAATATAATCTTTTTACAATTCCTTTGATAGCCTTGAATCCATTTTTCCCAGTTTTTCTTCTTCATAATTTCTAAATGAAATAGAAATTACTGGATAATTCCCTTGTTTTTTTCAAAAATATTCACTTTTAGAAATTTCTAAATTTTTCAAATAACTTTTTTTATTTTTCATATTTATTTTTTTAACATTAAAAAAATATTTTAACATTGAAATATTTAATGTCTTTCCGAATCTTCTTGGGCGAGTAAATAATTTAACTTTTAGAACCATCTTCCAAAATATTTTCTATAAATTTTTGTCTTATCAAAATAATAGTAATTATTTTTCAATGACATCCTTGAAATCAGATATTCCAACTGGTAATTTTACTTTCTTATTACTTCTCATATTTGATTTCCTCCCTTTTTTTCTTTATACAATTATATCATATCTGTATAATAAAACAAAAAAACTTATATTTTTTTAATTATTTAAATTTATTTTTTTAGGCTTTTTAAATATTCTTCTTTTTTTGTTATAATATTAGTAAAAAAATAACACTTTGGAAAGGAAAAAAAATAAAAATATGAAAAAAAAATGTGGGAAGGACGGTTTCATAAGGAAACTAATAAATTATTAGAAAAATTTAATGCATCTATTACTTTTGACAAAAGAATGTATGAAGAGGATATTACTGGGAGCATTGCACATAGCAGAATGCTTGCTAAGCAAGGGATTATTGCAGAAGGTGAGCAAAAGGAAATTGAAAATGGGCTGCTTCAAATAAAGGATGAAATTAAAAATGGAAAATTTGAATTTAAGATTGAAGATGAAGATATTCACATGTCAATTGAAAAGAGATTGACTCAAATTATTGGGGCTGTGGCTGGAAAACTGCATACTGCCAGAAGCCGTAATGACCAAGTGGCTCTTGATGTACGTATGTATGTGCGAAAAGAAGCACGAGAAATTTCAAAATTGCTTGTGAAAATGGAAAATGTACTATTAGAACTTGCTGAAAAATATAAAAATGTTATTATTCCAGGATATACGCATTTACAAAGGGCTCAGCCTATTTTGTTCTCTCATCACTTGATGGCTTATTTTCAAATGTTTAAAAGGGATATTTCACGAATTGAAGACTTTTTAGAAAGAAGTGATGAAATGCCACTTGGAGCAGGAGCTTTGGCTGGAACTACTTTTGACTTAGACAGACATTTTGTTGCAAAAGAGCTTGGATTTTCAAAGCCAACTGAAAATAGCTTAGATTCTGTAAGCGACAGAGATTTTATAATTGAACTTGCGATGATTATTTCTGTGATTTCAATGCACTTGTCAAGATTTTCAGAAGAAATTATTATTTGGTGCACTTCTGAATTTTCCTTTATAAATCTTGATGATGCCTTTGCAACTGGATCTTCAATTATGCCACAGAAAAAGAATCCTGACATTGCTGAACTTGTAAGAGGAAAAACAGGCAGAATTTATGGAAATCTTATGGGAATTTTAACTACAATGAAGGCACTTCCGCTAGCCTACAATAAAGATATGCAAGAAGACAAGGAAGGAATTTTTTTGATTCTATTGACAATATTAAATTATCAATTGAAATTTTTTACTTAATGCTTAACACTGTTACTGTAAATGACGAGAAGATTTACACTTCTATGAAATCTGGTTTTCTAAATGCAACAGATGTAGCCGATTATTTGGCAAAACACGATGTTCCATTTAGACAGGCTCATAAAATTGTTGGAGAAATTGTATCCTACTGTGAAGATAAGAAAATTGCAATTGATGATATGAAACTTGAAGAATTTCATAAATTTTCAGATGTTTTCAAAGATGACATCCTTTCTGAAATCACAATCGAAAATTGTGTAAACAAAAGAAATTCTTTCGGTGGAACTTCAATAAAAAATGTTGAAATGCAAATTGAAAATGGGAAAAAATTTCTACAAGCTCTTTAAATTTAAAAACACATAGGAGGGAAATTTTATTGCAATGAAGGAAATTAGACCAGCACAAGAAAAAGACATTCCTAAAATTGAAAATCTGCTAGAACAAATCTTATTAGTTCATCACAAAGACCGTCCAGATATTTTCAAGGCAACTGGCAAAAAATATAATGCTCAGGAACTTACACAAATGTTAAATGATCCTAGCAGACCGATATTTGTAGCAACAGATGAAAATGATAATGTAATCGGCTATGTTTTCTGCATTTTTTTAAACAGAAAATAAATCATAGTGTATTAACTGATGTAAAAAAACATTATTTATAGATGACCTTTGTGTTGATAAGAGTGCACGTGGTCAAAATATCGGGAAAAAACTTTATGATTTTGCATTGAACTTTGCAAAAAAGGAAGGATGTTATAATTTAACATTGGATGCTTGGGCTGATAATACTGGGGCTGTTCGATTTTATGAAAAGATTGGGAATGAAAAGTTCAAAAATACGTTTTTTTGAAGAGATTTTTATAATTTTATTTATTCAATATCAAAATATCTTGAATTTATAATAAATTCATAAACAAAAAATAACAAAGGGGCTAAAAACCCCTTGCTAAGTAATAATTAAGAAAATTAATAATTTTTAAAAAAAATTATTATTTTTTTATAATTTTCTACTAAAAACTAAATCTATATTGAACTTACATTAAATGAAATAGATTCCAAAACTTTTAATAAGGCATCTGTTGTATCAAGTGAAGTAAGACAAGCAATTTCCTGTTCACTTGCAGCACGTCTAATTTTAAATCCATCATTTCTGGCAGTTTTCTTTTAGCCGCTGTATTTATTACCATATCAACAAGTCCTTTATAAATCAGTCCTAGCACATCATGCTCATATTTTCCTTCTTCATCAATTTTTCCAACAGTTTCCACATGCAGACCTTTATCTTCAAAATATTTAGCAGTTCCTTTAGTAGCCATTATATGGTATCCTAAATCAGAAAATCTCTTGGCTAATCCATAAGCCTCCTCTTTAGCAGTTCCGCTAATTGTAAACAAAACACTTCCTTGATCCTTGACTTTTATTCCAGCTGAAACAAGCCCTTTGTAAAGTGATTTTTCAAGGTTTTCATCACTTCCCATAACTTCTCCAGTCGATTTCATTTCAGGTCCTAATGTTGTATCAACATCTTTTAATTTTTGGAAACTGAATACAGGAACTTTTGTATATACATTTTTACTTTCTTCAATTAATCCAGTTTCATATCCTTTGCTCTTCAATGACTCTCCAAGAATTCCCTTCATTGCAAGATTTGCCATTGGAACTCCTGTGATTTTACTCAAGAACGGAACTGTTCTCGAACTTCTCGGATTTACTTCCAGTACATAAACTTCTCCATCGCTAATTACATATTGAATATTCAAAAGACCGATAATATTAAGCCCTTTTGCAAGTCTAACTGTGTAGTCAATTAATGTACGCTTATGTGCTTCAGAAACATTTTGCGGAGGATAAACGGCAATTGAATCTCCAGAATGGACTCCTGCTCTTTCAATATGCTCCATAATCCCTGGAATTACAACTGTTTCCCCATCGCAAATCGCATCTACTTCGATTTCCTTTCCGACTAAATATCTGTCAGTCAATACTGGATGATCAGGTGATACTTTTACTGCATTTTCCATATATTGTCTAAGTTCTTCTTCACGATATACAATTTCCATTGCTCTTCCACCTAGTACATAAGATGGACGAACTAAAACTGGATAGCCAATTTCTGCAGCATTTTTTACAGCTGTTTCTGTATCAAACGCAGTCTTTCCTAATGGCTGAGGAATATTTAACTTATGTAATAATGCTTCAAATTTATCACGGTTTTCAGCATTATCAATTTCCTCAAGTGATGTTCCCAATATTTTTACGCCGTGTTTTGTCAATTTTTCAGCTAAATTAATTGCAGTTTGTCCACCAAATTGAACGACAACTCCTTCTGGATGTTCAAGTTCAATTATTGCCATAACATCTTCTTCTGTAAGCGGCTCAAAGTAAAGTTTATCTGAAATTGAAAAATCTGTAGAAACAGTTTCTGGATTGTTATTTATAATAATTGCCTCGTAACCAGACTCTTTTATAGCCTTTACCGCATGAACTGTCGCATAGTCAAATTCAACCCCTTGCCCAATTCTAATAGGCCCTGAACCAAGCACAACAATTTTTTTCTTATCTCCTATAACACTTTCATTTTCCTGCTCATAAGTCGAGTAGAAATAAGGCGTTTCCGACTTAAATTCAGCTGCACAGGTATCAACCATCTTAAACACAGGCTTAATATTGTATTTTTCACGAAGTTTATAAACTTCATCTTCTGTCGTATTCCAACGATGTGCAATAACTTTATCTGAAAATCCATATCTCTTAGCAAAAAGAAGTACATCTGGATTATTCACATTTGCCTTTAATTCCACTTCAATATCAATAATATTTTTCATTTTATCAAGGAAAAACATATCAATTTTTGTCATTTCATGTATCTGCTGCGGAGTAACTCCACGTCTTAACGCTTCTCCAATAAAGAACAGTCTTTCATCTCCAGCCTTATGGATTCTCTTTAAAATATATTCCGAATTAAATTCATCCCCATTTGGAAGCCCTAAATGATGAACTCCGTATTCAAGTGAACGAATAGCCTTTAACAAACTTTCTTCATAGGTTCTACCAATAGCCATTACTTCTCCAGTAGCCTTCATCTGTGTTCCCAAATGTCTATCCGCCTTTTCAAATTTATCAAATGGGAATCTTGGTATTTTACTTACAACATAATCAAGTGCAGGCTCAAAGCAGGCATAAGAGTTTTTCGTAACAGGATTTATAATTTCATCAAGCGTCAATCCAACTGCAATTTTTGCAGCGATTTTTGCAATTGGATAACCTGTCGCCTTTGAAGCAAGTGCCGATGAACGTGATACTCTCGGATTTACTTCAATAATATAATAATTAAATGAATGCGGATCTAATGCCAATTGAACGTTACATCCACCTTCAATTTTCAATGCTCTTATTATTTTTAGTGAAACATCCCTTAACATGTGATATTCCCTATCTGTCAATGTTTGCGATGGCGCAACTACAATCGAATCTCCAGTATGGATTCCAACTGGGTCAATATTTTCCATGTTGCAGACAACAATTGCCGTATCATTGCTGTCACGCATTACTTCATATTCAATTTCCTTATACCCTGCAATTGATTTTTCCAATAAACATTGAGTTACTGGCGAATATCTAAGTCCATTTGTAACAATATCTTCTAATTCTTCATCATTATGGCAAATTCCACCACCAGTTCCACCCATCGTAAATGCAGGTCTTACAATCACTGGATACCCAATTTTTTCCACAAATCTACGTGCTTCTTCCAAATTATGAATAATATCCGATTCAGGCACAGGTTCTCCCAGCTCATTCATCAAATCTCTAAATAATTCCCTGTCTTCAGCTTGCTTTATAGATTCAAGCTTAGTTCCCAGAAGTTCCACTCCACATTCTCTTAAAACACCAGATTCATGCAATTCCACAGCCAAATTTAGCCCAACTTGCCCTCCAAGAGTCGGAAGCAACGCATCTGGACGCTCTTTTCTTATAATTTTTGATACAAATTCAACAGTCAATGGCTCAATATAAACTTTATCTGCAATTTCCTTATCTGTCATAATAGTTGCAGGATTGGAATTTACAAGGATAACCTTATATCCTTCTTCACGTAATGAAAGACAAGCCTGTGTCCCCGCATAGTCAAATTCAGCAGCCTGTCCTATAATTATTGGACCTGATCCTATTACTAAAATCGTTTCTATATCTTTTCGTTTAGGCATTTTTCTACATCTCCTTCGGTTATTTTTATTCTTTTTTGTTTGTTTTTAATTAATGTTAAAAATGTTTTTCAAAACTACTAATCTCGATTTTTTTTCATATTTTCAATAAATATGTCAAATAAATAATTTGGATCGTGTGGTCCTGGTGAAGCTTCTGGGTGATATTGCACTGAAAATACTGGATATTTTTTATGTCTTACACCTTCACAAGTTCTGTCATTTACCGCAATATGTGTCAATTCCAGATCTGTACCCTTCAATGAATCAATATCCACTGCAAATCCGTGATTTTGTGCCGTAATGTCAACTTTTCCAGTTTGCAAGTTTAATACTGGCTGATTTGCTCCACGATGTCCAAATAATAATCTATATGTCTTGGCTCCACATGCAAGCGAAATTAGCTGATGACCCATACAAATTCCAAAAATTGGAACTTTGCCTATTAATTCTTTTAATGCAGCAATTGTTTCTGGAACATCTGTCGGATCTCCAGGCCCATTACTCAACATTATTCCATCAGGCTTTTGTCTTAAAATTTCTTTAGCAGTTGCATTATGAGGCATTACAACAATATCACAATCCCTTGAATTAAGGTCCCTCATAATTCCTGATTTCATTCCCAAATCAATCAATACAACTCTCATACCTCTTCCAGATGAAAGAAATGCCTTTTTTGTCGATACTTGTTCAATTTGATTAGTCGGAAGTGAATTGCTTCTCAAATTTTCCACAACTTCTTGCGGATCTTTATCTGCACTTACAATAATTCCCTTGATTGTCCCATGCTCTCTAATTTTCTTTGTCAAGCTACGTGTATCAATCCCTGAAATTCCTGGAATATCTCAAGTCTTTCAAAACTTCATCCAATGTAAATTCATTTCTAAAATTAGAAGGCTTTCTACATATTTCACGAGTTATGATCCCTTTAATACTAGGATTAATAGTTTCATAATCATCCCTATTTATCCCATAATTTCCAATTAACGGATAAGTAAATGTAATAATTTGCCCATTATATGATGGATCTGAAATAGTTTCCTGATATCCGGTCATCGCAGTATTAAAAACAACTTCTCCTGCCATCTCCACATCTGCTCCAAATCCATATCCCTTATACACGCTGCCGTCTTCCAAGACAAGCTGTTTATCCAATGCGTACATAAATACTACCTCCCTAAATTTTTAAATGATTTAATATTATTTGTCTTTTAATTTGTTTAATTGTCATTAATATGTCTGATTTGTGATACAGTAAAATCTCTTTAAAATAAAGTTCAAAAAGTTATACTAATATCTCTAATCTCATAATTATACTATATTTTTTTGAAGTTTTATCAATAACGTAACAGAATTATTTTTTTCAATTTAAAGTAAAAAAATTTTTGATTTTTTTATTCAAAAAAATATGCTATAATTTCAACATCTTTTAGAATATTTTTCAAATAACTTTCAAAATTGTAATAATTAAAATATATATTATTTGAAGGAATTATTTGAATCAAGGAGGAAGTTATGTTTTTGTACTTTTAGTTTGCTGTATGGATGGAAGATTTATCCATATCTTAAATGAATATATTAGAAGTAATTATAGATATACTTTTTGTGGATACTATTACCGATGCCGGAGCTGTAAATAAAATTGTTAGTGATGAAAATTTTTTAAGAAGCATTGAAGATAAGGTTGTCTTAATTTCAGTAAATAAGCATAAATCTGATCATATTTTTGTAGCAGGGCATAGTGACTGTGCAGGATGTCAAACTAGCGATGAAACTCAAAAGAAGTATATTTGCCAAGCCGCTGAAAAGATGCACACTGATTTGCCTCACGAAGCTGTTACAGGACTCTTTGTTTATGAAAATGGAGAAATTGAAGTTCTAGTTGATTATGACATGGATTTTAAATAAGAAATAGTATAATAAAAAAAGAGGAACTTTTCTCAATTAATGGATAGTTCCTTTTTTTATTTTTTTAAATTAATAATAATGTTTAGCATTTAACATTTTTTTCAGCCACTTTGTAATTTGGCATATACCGCTCTATATAATTATAAAAAAACCTTTTTCCATGATTTGGATATTTCAAATGTGTCAATTCATGCAAAATGACATACTCTATTTCAAAAGGTGTCCTTTTTTATAAGTTCTGTATTGAGATTTATATATTTTTTTACATAATTGCATGAACCCCATCTAGTTTTTCATCGGCTTTATTGCCACCTTTTCCACATGTTCATCCAATATTTCCAGCCATTTTTTTCCATAAATTTCAGAAACAATTTTTTTGGCATTCTCAAAATACCACTTTTTCCATAACTTTTTTTCTTTTTCATCAGTATTTTTCAAAAAAATATTTTTCATTTACAGTTAAAATCATTACATTTGATTTGGCATCATTTTTTTAAACTTACACCATTAAAATTCCCTGTTCTTACAATCAAGTTATATTCTTTTCCCAAAAAAACTTATGAAATTTCTCCATTTTTTTATATTCAAAGCCCCTTTTGCTTTTTCCTTTACATCCTCAACCTTTTTTTCAAAAACACTTTTTTTATCCACTCTTCTTTAGAACGAATAAAAATTTTCAATATAATCACGATGCAAATTCATTGGCACAGAAATATAAATCTCCATATTAGGTTTTTATCCGCAAATTTATGTTTTTTTACTTTTTTTCCGATGAACTTCATATCCTAAAAATTTTTTTCTTTATTCATTTTCTACCTAATTTATTCCCTAATTTTTTTATTCTAAATTTTTTTCTTTTTATCATTTTTTTGAACTGACAAATACCTTCCTCGCATTTTCAAGCACATCCTTTTGCAACTTATAAGTTGTCAATTTTAAAGCTTCTTCATAGGTGCACCATTGAAAAGCCTCAATTTCAGAAGTATCAATTTTAACATCCTCATCTTGAGTAATTCCCACAAAAATTGTAACTTTTTTTATAGTTTTTTCATTTGGAATATATTTTATCAAACGTTCAAAACCTGGAATAATTCTTATATTTACATTTGTTTCTTCAAAAACTTCACGAATTGCCGTTTCTTCCTTAGTTTCATTATTTTCAATATGCCCTTTTGGAAATCCCCAGTTCCCATTGTGCATTTTCACAAGCAGAATTTTCCCTGTATTTTCATTAAAAACAATCGCCCCGCAAGAATTTTCATATTCAAAATCACCCTTCAAATTGTAATGTTTCACAATATATTTTACCAGCTCTTCCTTCTCATTCTCAATTTCATCCCCAAGAACGAGTTCATACAGCCTGTTTTTCACTTCCCCGATCTCACGATTGCTAAATTTAAGATTTATCAAATCAATCCCCGTTATATCCAAATCATTAAACTGCGGAACTTCTCCCTGTTCTTTTATATTTTCAATTTTATTTCTAAAATTTTGTAAAATTTCATTATTTTCCGCACGAGTTCTTATACCCTTTGAATTTAAGTCAGCAGAAAATAAATTGAACAGCCTTTTTAAATTCCTTTCATCCATCTCAATAATCAGCTTTTTTAATGTCTTATCTGAAACATCCTGATAAATCAGCATATGATTTTTAACAATTTTTTTTACAGAATTCGTAAATTCATTTGAAGTCCTAAGCTGCCTCAATTCTTCTTCAGCAATCAATGCGCTTTCCTTTTCATGCCCATAAAAGTGGAAAACTCCCTTTGCATCAATAATTTTTACATTAATTTTCCCCAGATCATGAAAAAGTGCAGCAAATCTAGTAACAAGATCATAATCACAAAGATGAATAACTTTTATTATATGATGAAATAAATCATCTGGATTATTCGGATTATTCTGATCAAAATTATATGCATAACGAAATTCTGGAATTAACATTTCCAGGACTTTTAACTTTTTCATTTCAATAAATGCCTTTTTTTACAAAATTTCCCATTAAAATTTTTACTTAACTCATCAAAAAAACTCTTTCCTTTGATATTTTTCAGCAAAAATTTTTCTTTTTTTATAAATAGCCTCCGCAGTTTGCTTATCCAAACTAAATCCTAATTTAGAAACAAATCTAAAAGCCCGCAAAATTCTAAGCGCATCCTCTTCTATCCTCAATTTAGGCTTTCCAACAAATCTTATCACTTTTCGCCTAATATCCTGCCTCCCCCCATACAAATCAATTATCCCGGTCTGCTTGCTGTAAGCTAGTGAATTTATTGTAAAATCCCGTCTTGCCAGATCTTCTTCAATTGTTTTTACAAATTTAATTTCCTTTGGATATCTGCTATTATAAATTCCTGTTTCTTTACGAAATTTGCTATCTCATAATTTTTCCCGTTGACCTTTATCATAAGAATCCCAAAATGCGCTCCCATTTCCTTTGGATTGTAATCTGCAAAAATTCTTTTTAATTCTGAATACTCTATATCAGTCGCAAAATCATAATCTCCTGGATCCCTATTTAGAATTTTATCTCTAATTGCTCCTCCAACAATAAATCCTTTTCCATTTTTATTTAATTGTTCCAATATGAATTTCACATCATCATCCAGATCAAATCGCATTCCAAATACGTCCTTTCAGTTATTTTTTTGACTAACCCCTGATAGTTACTTGATATAATTTTAATTTTTTTCTCAATTTTTGCAATATAAAAACCCATCCATATATTTATTTTTTTATACGAAATATAAGCTCCGCCAAGTTCATCTTTTATAATTTCCACATTTTCTGGAATTTCCAAATCCAAAATTTCCAAATCTTCATATTTTTTTCCAAAAAAATATCGAATATTATTTGTATTTTTCATTTTTAGAAAAAAAGTACAAGTGCTATAAACTATTTCTCCTCCATTTTTTTCAAGCATTTATATGCGCTTTCAAATATTTTTTTCTGAAGTTTTTTTCAAAGTTTTTTTATATCATTTGAAGTTAATTCGTATATTTTCTCTGGCTTTTTTCCTAAGCACTCCAAGTCCGCTGCACGGCATATCCAGCAATATTTTTATCAAATTTGACTTCTAAATTTTTCAATTTGCGTAGCATCATTTAACCTTACTTGAAAATTACCGTAACCATACTTATTTTTTTAAGTTCATTTAACAATTTCACCTTATGTTCATGAATATCTGTAGAAATCAATTTTTTTCTGGATTAAATAATTGCAAAAATCGCAAGAGATTTTTCCACCTGGAGCAGCACAAGCATCAAGCACAGCATCCCCATCCTTCACCGCTAAATTCTTCACAGCCAAATAAGATGAAGCATCTTGAATTACAGCTTCTCCATTTCTATAAATTTCTGTATCAAAAAAATATTCGCATTTGACAAATAATAGACTTCATCAACTGAAAATAAAACTTCTGTATTAATTTCCTTTAACAATTTCTCAAATTTTTTTCTTTAGTCATTTTTATTCTTATCAAATCTAACCGACAGATAACTTCTCTTTTTATATGACTCCATTATTTCCAAATAATTATCTGGATAATCAATTTTTAAGTTTATTTACAAACCATTGAGGATACGATAAAAGCAATACCTTCCCTTTTTATCCATCGGAATCTCATTATCAAACTTTTTCTTTATTTTTTTCAAAATTGCCTGTAAAGCCGCATTTACAAATCCAGCTTGATGTTCATTTATAATTTTTTTGCAACTTCTCCAGCCTCAAATATCACTCCTGCATTATCCGAGTCCATAAAAAAATAGCTGTGCAGCAGAAACTCTCAAAAAGTTGCTTTATTTTTCCGTTTTTTTACATTTCGTGTCCCTTTTTTTCAATTAAATAATCAATATAAATCAGGTTTTTTTATTACAGTATTCACAACACTTGTAATAAAAGTTTTTTTCCTTTTGAGTATAATTTTTTTAGAAAAAAATAATAATTTAACTGAATATTGCTATATTTTTTTCTCATACAAAAATATCGTCAATAATATTTATAATATCCAGTTTTATATTTCCTACTATTTTTATTTTCCTGTTAATTTTTTTATTCTTTACCAATTTTTTTCCCTTCTAGATTTTTCTAATTAATTTTTTTATTTCCATTCCCATTTTTTTCAATTTTTCACACTTGCATCTCCATCTGCAAACACACTTATCCCATCTGCACCTTTTTCAGGGAATATTCTCGATGAAAACACTTCCTGTCCACCGTTAATAAACACTTCCACAGAAGAATTATCTACAAATACTGTAAGTTCCAGTTCTGAAATATCTCCCAAATAAACTTTTCTTAATCTCTTATCAGGCTGTTCACCCTTTGTTCTGTCCAATACGAATTTCTTATCATTGTAATCAAATTTCAAAACAGTTTCACTATTTTTGCCAGTTCTCAATTTCAATCCAAAATCAGAATTAAAATCAGCAAATTTAGCTTTTAATTCATAAGTTGTCCCAGTTCCAACCTTTACTTCTCCAGCCACTTTTTCATTAAATTCAATCTTTTCTCCACGTATACTTTCCATTTCTTTTATCGGCAATTGATAAAGTCTTCCATCAATTACTTTTAATTCTCTTGGCAATGTCAAGCAATGAATCCATTCATTTTTTACAGTTGGAAAATCTTCTTCTTCAGGAACTCCCATCCATCCTACAATAATTCTTCTTCCTTTGTCATCCTCCATTGACTGTGGCGCATAAAAGTCATGCCCTCTGTCAATTTCCACAAAATCTGATGAAATTTCAAATTCAGGTTTTTCATAATCCAGCTTTCCAAATAAATATCCTGTCTGATATTTATTATTGTACAAATCTCCTTCCGGCTCCAGTCCTTGCGGCGAGAATACTAACAAATCCTTAATTTCTCCAGTTTTTTCATCCTTTAACTGAAAATAATCTGGACACTCCCACATAAATCCAAAATCTTTAAGTTTTCCGTGATTCGCTCCTGCAATTTCTCCTTCAAACTTCCAATCCTTTATATTTTCTGAACTGTACAAAATTACTTTTCCCTCTAAATTTTCACTTTGTACTCCAACTACTGCATAAAATTTCCCATCTTTTTTCCAAATTTTAGGATCTCTTATATGCCGAGTATACCCATCCGGCTGATTTACAATACTAGGTTCCCATCTTTCAAAATGCTCTCCATCGCTAGAAACTGCTAAACATTGGTAAGATTCTCTATTCCCTTCAGCATCCTTCACATTTCCAGTATAAAATAAATAAAGTTTTCCATCATCCGCAATTGCGCTTCCAGAATAAACTCCATCCTTAGAGTACCAAGTATCAGGCCGTAAAGCTGTTTCCAGTCTTTCCCAATGCAGTAAATCTTCACTTATACTATGAGCCCAAGTTTTATTTTTATGAACTGTCCCTAGTGGATTCCATTGATAAAACATATGATATTTCCCTTTAAACTGTGAAAATCCATTTGGATCATTAATAAGCCCTACAATTCCTTGAATATGATATTTTTGTCGCCAAAAATCCTTTTCCACAATTTCTTTTTTTCCAAAACCGATTTTTTTCTTCATTTTTTTAACATCTTTGAAATCCATGTTTTCTCCACCTTTCATATTTGCAATATTTATTTAATATAGATTAACTATTTTCTTAATAGAACTTAAAATTTATCAGATTTGTCATAAATACCATTATTATTTAATTTTTTTATAACTTTAACTTTTTACAATTTTTTTATAGCAAATTCATTATATTTTTACCACATTTTATTGCTTTTTTTCCAAATTTTTTTGCCCCTATTTAATTCTGTAATTCTATCAAATTATTAACTTTTATGATACAAAAAAATTATAAAAATAACCTGCTTTTTAATGTACTCAAAAAAATACTTTAATTTGAAAAATAAATTTAATACTATTTTATAAATAATTAAAAACTGTCATAATAAAAACTTTTTTTAAGAAAGTAAAAAAATTGAGCACCATCACAGTACTCAATAAAAATTTTTTTCTACATTTCTTCTTCAGGATAAGTCATTCCCCAATCTTTACGCAATTTTTGTCATAATATCCATAACATCCACGGTATACTGAACCTCCTACTTCTTGCGTCGCAGGATTCTTGGGAAGTATGTGCTTTTACTAGCCACATATATTTACCAAGCTATCCCCGTAGTTCCTACGGTTCATATATTTATTTAAACACTTTTTTCCAATATCCTTAATCCTTCTTTTAGTATGTTTCTTGCTGCATTTATATCTCTATTATGTACAGTTTCACATACTGGACAAGTCCATCCCCTTATGCTTAAATCCTTTACTTCTTCATTCTTATGTCCACAACAATTACATATTTGACTGCTTGCAAAAAATTTATCCACTCTTACTATTGTTCTTCCATGCCACTTTGCTTTATATTCCAACATTCTAGCAAATTCGCTCCATGATACATCTGAGATACTTCTTGCTAATCTATGATTTTTTTATCATATTTTTTTATTTTTAAGTCTTCCATGCAGATAATATCATATCTTCTTATTAGCTCTGTCGATAATTTTTGCAAAAAATCCTTTCTTTGATTCGCTACTTTTTCATAACATTTCGCTACTTTTATTCTAGCCTTATTTCTATTTGAACTGCCCTTTGGTTTTCGTGACAGTTTTCTTTGGCATAAAAGCCAGTTTTTTTCCAAAAGATTTCTGTAAATATTTTGGATTTTCTATTAAGGTTTCATCACTGGTAATCGCAAAGTTCTTTACACCTAAATCTATTCCAACATTTTTATTTGTGCTCTCTAACTTTTCTACTTCTACATCTGTACAACATAGAGATATATAGTATTTTCCGCTAGGTGCTTGTGTTATTGTTGCATTTATTATTCTTCCTTGCGGCTTCATCTTATCTCTTATTTTTTTAGTTTTTCCTAACTTAGGTACTTTTTATCCATTTATCTAAAAAAACTCTATATTATTATTTGTATAACCGGTTCTATATGATTTTTCTATTATCTTTTTTTAGATTTAAACTTTGGATAGCCATTTCCGCTAAAAAAAGTTTTTTTATATGCCTTATCTAAATCCTTTAAAGAATTTTTGTAAAGAATATTTATCTACATCTTTTTAACCATTCTTTCTCTTGCTTTAGAACTGTCAGTGCTTTGCTACATTGATTATATGACATAGATTTTTTTCTCCTTGCTATACAATTCCTGTTTTTAAATCTAAAAAAATGGTTATAGACATATCTTACACAGCCAAAAAGTACAGTTTAACTTTTTCTATTTGAGTTTTTAGTTGGATAAAATCTAAACTTGTATGCTTTTTTTCCATGTGATTTCACCTCCATTTACTTTTTATATAGTATACTATTTTTTTATACTATAAGTAAATGAAAAAAAGTAAAAATTTTTTTCTAAATATATGAACCTTAAAACTGACTCAGTCGTTTTAGAGGTTGTCGTTCACATAAGTACGCTACCACCTATGCAGTTCTCTTATGAACTTCTTAATATTTCTATTAAGCACAGACTATATCTTATCCCACAGCTCTGCCTGTTTGGGTCTGCCCACTTCCACCAGCTCTGGTGTACTTCCCTCAGGAGGAATAGTCGTTGAACCTTGCCTTTCGGTCTTGGCTGCTGATTGCCCATTATTACAACACTTAGGGGTTAACCTTATGTCATCTAGTATATTTTTTCTGCTTTCGCCACATTCACACTTACATCTTATTTTTAGATGTTATGTTGTAGTTATACCAGTTTTAGGGGGTTCCAGCAATTCGAGCAGTATTGGATAACTTCTTTTAAGTTGCTACCTCTACATACATATTTCTATATATGCTGACTATACTTTTCGGTTTAACTCACTTTTTACGTCACAAGTGTACAACCGCATTTTTAATCAAGTTTCATTTTATTAATTCCAGTTTTCACAGATTCTTCCATATTTTGAAGTTCATATTGAAGTGCATTTGCTGTTATTCCTGATAGAATTTCTTGAACTTCACCTGTTTCAGTATAAACAATTTTAGCTTTGTCAGCTCTTGGATATTCTGTGATTTCAATATATGCTTTTTCACAAGCAATTACGACTCTTTTTGGCTGTTTTGAATGAAGTGTAAGAGAGATTGTCGACATTTGCTGTTCTTTATTCATCATAATTATGCCTACTTGTTCGTCCACTCCTGTTGGTGCATATTTCACTTGAGAAAGTACGTTATTAGGTTTTGAAGTCATAAATAGTCTTGTAATTGAAATTGCATAAACACCTATATCAAGCAATGCTCCCCCTGCAAGATTTCTATTGAAAAATCTATTTGTCATATCATATTCCTTGTAGCTTCCAAAATTGACTTGTATCATTTTCACATCGCCAAGTTTTCCAGAATTTACAATTTCCAAAAGTTCACCGTAAAGTGGCATATTGAAAATTGTCATTGCTTCACCTAAGATAAGATTTTTTTCTTTTGCTAATTTTTACAGCTTCTTCTAATTCTTCATTATTTAATGTAATTGATTTTTCACATAACACATGTTTTCCATTTTTTTCAATGCTTCAATCATAAATTTTTATGTGAGTATTATGAGGCGTAGTAATGTAGATAATATCAGTTTCATCGTCATAAAACATATCTTCTATTTTTATCATAAATTTTTTCAACACCATATTTTTTTGCAAAATCCACAGCCTTTTTCATGAGTTCTGTTAGCAACTGCATAAAGTTTTTTTACCCATTTTTTTCAAGAGCTTGTGCCATTTCATTGGCAATTATTCCTGTTCCTAAAACTGCCCATTTTAAATCTTTTTTTCATAATTAATCCTCCTTCTTAAAAACATACTTCAAATAATCTTTATTTGTATTTTTATCTTGTTGTTTTACAAAAAGTCAACTATGTCCTTACTCAAAATCTAAATTTATATAATTTTTAGTAGTTTAATTTTAAATAGATTCGAGTATAAATACAAAAAGGAGTACCATTTCTGATACTTCCTTTTCTATTTTTTTAGAAAATTAGTTTTTTTAAGAATTAATTTCAAAAGACTAATATAAAATTATTTTTCTTATTTTATTTTTTTCTACTTTATAAATTAAATCCTTACCGTCACTATCAACTTTAACAACACTATTTTCAGGAACTTCTCCACCTAAAATCATTTTAGATAAATTAGTTTCAATATCCTTTTGCACAAATCGTTTCAATGGTCTTGCACCGTAAGCTGGATCGTATGCTTCGTCTACGATATAATCCAACGCTTTGTCAGTAAATTCAACTTTGATGTATTGTTCTTTCAATCTTTCGTTAATACCTTCAAGGATAAGATTAACAATGTTTTTAACACTTTCTTTTCCTAATGCTTTAAACACAATGATATCGTCAATTCTGTTTAAGAATTCTGGTTTAAATCTATGTTTCATTTCATCTAAAACGGCTTCTTTTGTAGGTTCGCTTACCATTGGGTCATTCAAGATGATTTCACTACCAATATTTGATGTCATAATTACAATTGTGTTTTTGAAGTCAACGATTTTACCTTTACCGTCAGTAAGTCTACCGTCATCTAATAATTGTAACAATACATTGAATACATCAGGATGTGCTTTTTCAATTTCATCAAATAGGATTACAGAATAAGGTTTTCTTCTAACAGCTTCTGTCAATTGTCCACCTTCTTCGTATCCAACATATCCTGGAGGCGCTCCTATTAATCTAGTGACGCTGAATTTATCCATATATTCCGACATATCAATTCTTACAATATTGTCTTCATCATCAAACAAGTTAAATGCTAATGTCTTAGTCAAATAAGTTTTACCAACACCAGTAGGTCCTAAGAATATGAACGAACCGATTGGTCTGTTTGGATCTTTTAATCCAGCACGAGAACGAATGATTGTATCGCTAATAGTTTTAATTGCATCATCTTGTCCAATTACTCTTTTCATCATATGTTCAGCCAAGTGTAAGATTTTTTCTCTTTCCCCTTGCAACAATTTCGCAACTGGAATTCCTGTCCATTTTCCAACAACTTCAGCAATTTCTTCACTGTCAATTTCTTGTTTCAATAATTTATTTGCGACAGAAGAATTATCTTTTGCTTTTTCTTCTTCAGCTTCTTTTTGTTTTTCTAATTCTGGCAATTTACCATATTGAAGTTCAGCCAATTTATTATAGTCATTTTTTCTTTGAGCTTCTTCAATTTGCAATTTAATTTTTTCGATTTCTTCATTAATTTTAGCAACTTTTCCAGCTTCTTGTTTTTCTCTTTCCCATTGTGATTTCAATTCTTTTTCTTCATCCTTCAAATCAGCAATTTCCTTTTCAAGAGTAGTCAATCTTTCTTTAGAAGCCTTGTCAGTTTCTTTACTCAATGCAACTTTTTCAATTTCCAATTGCATCAATCTTCTTGTAATTTCATCCAATTCAACTGGCATCGAATTAATTTCAGTTTTTACCTTCGCAGCAGCTTCATCAATCAAGTCAATTGCTTTATCTGGCAAAAATCTGTCATTAATATATCTGTCACTCATTGTTGCAGCAGTAACTATCGCATTGTCAGTTATTCTAATTCCATGGAAGATTTCAAATTTTTCCTTCAATCCACGAAGAATTGAGATTGTATCTTCAATTGTTGGCTCATTAACCATTACAGGTTGGAATCTTCTTTCAAGAGCCGCATCTTTTTTTCAATATATTTTCTATATTCATCAATTGTTGTCGCACCAATTACTTTTTACTTCCCCACGAGCAAGCATTGGTTTTAAAAGGTTTCCAGCATCCATTGAACGCTTCAGTTTTTTTCCAGCTCCAACGATGTTATGAACTTCATCAATGAATAAAATTATTCTACGCTTCACTATTTTTCAATTTCTTCAAGAACCGCTTTTAATCTTTCTTCAAATTCTCCACGATATTTAGCACCAGCTACCAATGCTCCTAAATCCAATGAAAAGATTGTTTTATCCTTCAAGTTTTCAGGAACATCTCCTTTCAAGATTCTCTGAGCAATTCCTTCAGCGATAGCAGTTTTACCAACATCAGGTTTCACAATTAAAATCGGATTATTTTTTTATTTCTTCTTGATAAAATTTGGATTGCACGACGAATTTACTGGTCACGACCAATTATTGGGTCCAGTTACCTTTTTCTCGCCAACTCAACCAAATCCTTACCAAACTTATCTAATGCTTCGTAAGTACTTTCAGGGTTGTCTGTCATAATTTTTTTCTACCTCCTCTAACCTCATTTAAAACATTTTTCAAATTGTTTTTTTATTAACGCCATTTTCCTTCAAGAAAGAGTTGTTATCAAATGCCGCAAGAAATAAGTGCTCTGTACTAATGTAGCTGTCACCCATCTTTTTTTAGCATAATCTTCAGCACCGACAATTATTCTATTAACTTCAGCGTTCGGTCTTACTTCACCAACTCCACGCTTCAATTTTTCGGCATACTATTTAATTTTGCCTCAAGCTTTTTTAGTCAATTCAGCAGGATTAATTCCCATCTTTTTGCAGAATGTTAGGAATAAGTCCATCCATTTGATTAATCAAAGCAAAAAGTAGATGCTCCGTTTTTTTATCTCGGAATGTTTTATATCTAATCGCAAAGTTATGAGCTTCCGAGATGGCACTCATACTTTTTTTGCGTAAAGTTTTTGTTCCATATATATCACCTTTTTTTATTACTAAATTTATCTTACTTTTTTTATTAGCACTCTACCTCTTTGGTTTGCTAACAAATATGTTATATCATATTATGAAAAAAATGTCAACACT
>BNJV01001536.1_pt1 | contig 73684 bp, 91 predicted proteins | sample 8540591 | NCBI WGS metagenome assembly BNJV01 (sample SAMD00202457, study PRJDB9452) | human saliva metagenome | host: Homo sapiens
GCCAATGCCACCGCGGCGGCAGGCATCCGCCTGGGTGCTGCCGGCGGTCAGGGGCGGGCACGGTCCCTGGGGACACGGGCCAGCCTCCATGGAGCAGCGGGTCACCCTACTCCGGCCCGAGTGAGTCCGGTGACGAGGGCGCTCGCCGCCTCGTCGCGCCGGTCCTCAGGCTCGAGCTCGTCGGCCTCGGGCGGCAACCGGGCCGAGCGCCGTCGCCCAGGAAGAAGCGCCGCCACTGAGGGGCGGCCACGAGCCGAAGCCACGGAGTCGATCCCGTCGGAGATCCTGGTTGATCGCCAGAGTCCGGTGGGATCACGCGATCTCCAGGCCGGTGAGGATCCAGCGCTCGCGCAGTCTCTCAGGCGGGCCGCTGCGCCCGGACCCGCTGCCCTCCTCGAGGAGAACGGTTGCCTCGCAGGCCCCGGACATCGTCAGCTCTGCGCGCACGCTGCGGATGCGTGGCCGCCTCGACGTCGGCTGATGCCCCAGGATCCGGGAGGCCAGACCCGCTCGGCGTCCGAGCGCCCTCGAACAGGGAGTGGCTGGTCCACCCGGGCCAGATGGTCCACAGGACGCAGTCCGGCGAGCACCTCGCTGGCCGCCACCACGACGATCGCGGCGGTGCGTGAGGCGTCGGCGCCGGTGCCAGGCTGCCGCTTCAGGGAGTCGGGGACTCGACGCCCCCTGAGCCGTTGACGGGTTTTGAGGGTTTCGGCGGGACGGCGCGAGTCGGGGACGGGTGGGTCGGCGTGGGGTGGGTGCAGAGCTGAGGCCGGTCTTGTACCGCACGGGACGAGCGGCTCGGGCAGCAGTGGCGGTCGTGGTCATGGGGGGCTCCTGAGGGTGTACGGGTATCCGATCGGCACGAGGCCGAGAATGGATGGGCATGACTGTCGGGTGTGCAGGAGAGAGCTGGCCGTGGTGCTGGTGCGGGAGGCGGTTCATCGTGGCGGTGTCTGGCCTCCCGTCGTCGTGGACGGCGCTGTCAGTGAGGTCGGAACACTCAGCTCCTCCCCAGGGCGGATCAGCGAGGGGTTGGGCCCGATAACGTCCTTGTTGGCGTGATACAAGGCGGGCCAGGCCTGAGCGATCTCCGAGGGCTGGAGTCGGCAGGCAGAAGGCGGGTGGTGACCGACCACAGGCTCTCTCCGGGTAGCACGGTGTAGGTGCGCTGCGACGGCGCCGGGGCGTCCGAGGCGGTGGAGGAGTGGTTCTCAGACGTGTTCGGTGACGTGGAGGTGGCTGACCCGCCTGACGGGGCCTGCAGTGGTGCTGTGCTCTCGGTGGGAGAGTGCGTGCCGTCCGGCTCGGCAGCGGGGCCCGACGAGGACTGGCCGGCCTGAGGCGACGACGTCGGGGACGGCGAGGCGGGCGCCGAGCCATGGGCCTCCAGCCCAGATCATCCTCGCCGGAGGGTCCCCTCGGCCGCCAGGGCCGGAGCCGAGGACAGGGAGACGAGCAGGGGCGGAGGCCGCGATACGCCGGACCGCAGGGGCGCCCCAGCCGTCAGGATCCTGGCCGCCAGCCCTGAGGCGTCGCCCTGCCGGAGGGAGCTGCGACCGGGAGCGCAGCGAGGGCGAGTACGGCGGGAAGCGAGATGCCACAGCGCCCCCAGAGCGCCGATGGTGCAGGTCCCGGCGATGACGGCGTCGGACAGCTCGCTCATGCCCCCAGGTTGGCGCAGGAACCTCCATGAGGTTCTCGACGGCGCGGCGGGCCGTGAGCCCAGCACCGCCAGGAGAACACCGGACATCCCCGTCAGAAGGGCCAGTCGTAGACGTGCTCCCATGACATCCTCCATCGCCAGTGATGTTGTTTGATGGTTTTAGGTTTACTCTGACGATGTATTGATGTCAAGTCAGATGATGCGGCGTCTCACAGCATGCTGTCTTGTGTGGATGAGGGGATGGTGAACGGGCCGTGGTCTGAGGTGAGGGGAGTTTTGCTTGGCGCCCCGACTGTGGTGAGGTGAGGGTATGGACTGGGACCTCATGCCTCCGACCTGGAGAGCAGCTTCGACGCCGAACGCCGTGCGGACCTGGTGGCGCAGAGCGCTGAGCTCGCTGAGGCCGAGCACGCCTCGATCGAGGGTGGTCGATCGGCTCCGTGGCTCCGTGGGCGCCCGGTTCATCTGCGAACCCGCGGCGGACTGCCTGTCGACGGTGTCATCGCCCGAGTCGAGCCCACCCATGTCCTCGTCGATGAGGGGAGGAGCTGCGGGCGATCGTCCCGCTGGCCGCGGTGGCGACGATCGCGGCGCTGGCCGGTCCGGCTCCGAGGGACGATCGACGTCGTCCCACGCTGAGGGCGCTACTGCGCGAGATCGCCCGGCGCGGTGCGGTGCGCCTGGTCCTGGGGGCCGGAGAGGTGGTGGGGAGACTGATCCGGGTGGGGGCGGATCACGTCGACGTCGCCCTCGACCCTGAGGGCGGGATTCGTGCGCGCCGTGCGCCCGGTACGGAGGCGCAGGCGTCGTCAGCGCCGTCGACTGCGGCGATCGAGGTGCTGCGCAGCCGCTGACGGCCGCCGATGCGTGGGGGCCTGCTGTGGGCTCGGACAGGGGACAGGGAGGAGCGGCTGAAAGGGCGGTTCAGGCCTCGTCGTCCTCGCCCCAGCCCGCGGCCACCATGGCGCGGGTCGACGCGAGCTGGCGCTGGATGTAGTCCTCGAGGGCCTGGTCCTCGATGCGCCAGAGCTTGCGGGCCCCGACCTGGATGGCCGGAAGGTCCCCGGTGCGGATGAGGGCGCGCACGGCCTGGGCTGACAGCTGGAGCTGCTCAGAGACGTCGGCGATGGTCAGAATCGTGTGCTCATGGAACGATGATCCCACTGCTCGTCTCCCTCCACAATTCTCAAAGAGGCCTGTGGATAACCCTTGAGGTATCATTTTTATCTTGACGATGATTGCAGGCGATCAAGGAGGATTCCCGTGACGTCATCTCGCCGTGCGCACTCCCGAGCAGTTCCCGAACGCCCCCGTGGTGGCCGATGGCGCCGCCCCGCCTGGAAGGATCCCCGAATGGCCGGGGAGTGGTCCTGGTTGCCGCGGCCGTCGCCATGGGGGCATGGGCCGTTGACGCCGCCGCCGACACCACTCGTGTCTACGTGCTCTCCCAGGACGTCACTCCTGGGGCCGACCTGACCGCCGACGGCGTTCTCACGACGGTCGAGGCCCATCCCGGCACCGACGCCTATGTCGAGGTCGGGCACCTGCCCGACGGAGCGGTGGCCACCCGATCCATGAGGAAGGGAGAGCTGCTGGCGACCGTGGCCGTGGACAGCGGCCGGGAGCAGGAGCTGCGGGCCGGTGGTCCTCAATGTCGCCTCCAACCTGCCTGCCTCAACGAAGGTCGGCGACTACGTCGATCTGTGGCTCGTGCCCGCGAAGGAGGGGTCGCCGGCAGACCCGCCGCCCAGACGTCGGCGACCGGGCAGGCTGATGAGACCGGTCAGGAACCGGCAGGCGGCGGGGCCCACCGCGTGGCCACAGGTCTGGTCATCGCCTCGCTCGGCGAGGCCAGCAAGGGGCTGATCTCTGGACCGGAGTACCGGGGTGGAGGTCAAGGTTCTCGAGGCCTCCCTCGCCGACGTTCCTCAGCGCCGTCGGGCAGGAGGGATCGCTCGTCCTGGTTCCCACCGGCCAGGGAAGCGCCTGCGGAGAAGGCCTCGTGAGCGCCCCGGGAGCCGGAATCCTCCTGGCTCTCAGCGGTGACGACGCCGATATCCTGCGCGCGCTGAGCCAGGCGGGGAGCGGGCTGTGCGTCGTACGCAGGTGCGCCGACCTGCCCGAGCTGCTCTCAGCGGCATGGCCGGACTGGCGTCCTTCGCCCCTGCTGGACACCGGCTTCGATGAGATCGACCGCACCGTCCTGGACCGGCTCGCACGCGCCGGCCTGAGCGGGCTGCTCCTGGTGGAGTCCCGTGAGGAGGAGCGTTGGCGCAGCGCGGGCTGGCCGGTTCTCAGGCGCGATGCGGCCCCCAGCCGCATCTGCTCGGTGATGCAGGACCTCGTGCGCCGCGGAGCGGCCGATGCCGGCGCGTCCGGCTCCGGGCCCGCCATCGGGGCGGGACCGACGCCCACGGCGTCGCCGGCGGCCTCAGGCAGTGACTGGCTCAGCGCCGCCACGCCCGCCTCGCCTGACCCGGGCAGCGCCGCCCGGGAGACCGCCTGGCTCGAAGAGCTGTGGCGCCATTCGCCGGACTCCGGACGCCGAGGGAGGTCTCCCGAGCCGGGTAACCACGGCGGCGATCCCGGAGCGCTCGCGGACCGGGGTCGGCGGATGGGGCCGGCCCCGGCCGCCTCGGGCATCGCGGAGACCCCGCCCCGGATGGTGCGCGCCAGGCGCGTGGTGCCGGGCAGGGGCGAATCGTCCTGGTATGGGGGCCCCACGGCGCTCCCGGGCGCTCGACCGTGGCCGCCTCCTCGCCCACGGCCTGGCCGATTCCGGCGGGGCGATCCTCGTGGACGCCGACGTCGAGGCTCGAGCCTGGTCCAGCTCCTCGGAATGCCGGAGGACTCCTCGGCCTTGGCGGGGCCGCTCGCCTGGCCACCCACGGCCGCCTCGACGCCGAGAGCTTTCAGCGGGTCCTGGCACCGGTGAGCGGTGGGCTGAAGCTGTTGGGCGGCCTGGGGCGGGCCGGGCGCTGGCGGAGCTGCCCCGGTCTCCATGACCGAGGTCTGGCTGCAGTGCCGTCGGGCCGCTGCCTGGACCGTTGTCGACGTCGCCGGTGGCGTCATCGACGACGGCATCGACGACTTCACCCTCGAGCCCGGGCGCGGGGCGGTGACCGCCGACCTGGTGTCCCACGCCGACGTCGTCATGGTCGTGGGCGGGCGGACCCGGTCGGGGTGCGTCGTCTGCTCCAGCTCCTGGATGAGGTGGGATCCTCGGTGACACCCGCGGGCCGGGTCGAGGTCGTCGTCAACCGGGTACGGTCCTCGGCGGCGGGCCCGGCCCCGCAGCAGGCCCTGCGCGAGGCCCTGGCGCGTTTCGGCGGACTGGAGGACATCGTGCTGCTTCCCGACGACCCGGCAGCGGCCGACTCCTGCCTGCTCCAAGGGCGCAGCGTCCTGAGGGGCGCCCGCCAGCGCGTCGCTGGGCAAGGCGCTCAGTGCACTGGTCGACCGGATCGACCCGCAGGCGGCTGCCGCCCGCAAGACGCGATCGTCGCGGCGGTCGCTGCTGCAGACGCCGTCGGCGGGACGGACGACGTGACTCCACGGGCAAGGTGAAGGAAGCCAGCGGCAAGCGGCGCAAGGTCGCATCCAGCAAAGGTGGGCGACGTCGGGGCAGAGGTGAGGGTCAGGGGCCGGAGGGCGGGTGCCGGGCCACCCGGGCACCTCACGACGCCACCCGCGCCCCGCAGCGCTCGCATCAGTCCCTGCCGCCGTCGATCCAGCCGGTGGGGCAACCGTGGATGCAGCCACCGCCACCGGCGCCACCACCACCACCGGGTCCGGCGCACGTGCCGGGAACGACATCGTGGCGGAACGGGCGCAGCGGCGGATCCGGGAGTGGTTCGAGGACCGGAGCAAGGCGTGGACGTCAGTCGAGCTCCTGGCAGAGATGGTGGTCGAGTGGGGCCCTCCTCCGGCGTCACCGGGAACCGGGCGGCACCGTTACTGACGTCCAGCCACTGATCGGTGCGGGCGCCTGAGTGGTGCAGGGGCGCTCGCCGGCCGCGGGGTGCGGTTGCGAGGTGTGCCCCTGGCCGGTCAGGTGGGGCGGTGGGGCAGACTAGGACCATGCGCATCTACCTTCCCGCCACCGCCGCCCACCTGCGCGCCGCCGCTCTCGGCTCCTCTCAGGAGCCGCCTGGCCCATGCCGCCACCCCCGGCCCTTGGCCGCGCCCTGCCGGAGGAGGACGAGGAGGGCTGGAGGTCTCCCGCCTCGCTGTGCGCAGCCGACGCCTCCCTCGTCCTGCTGGCCGGAGCCCGGGGCCGAGGGGACTGGCTGACCGACGTATCGTCATCGCCGCCGACGTCGATGCCGAGTACGTGCGCAAGCTCGCCGTTGAGGGGGACGTCCGCCCGGCACGGTCGAGGTGACCGGGAGATTCCCTGGGAGGACGTCGCCGCCCTGCTCGTGGACGAGGCGGCGGCGGAGACCGACGTTCGCGCCGCCCGGCTCGGCGACGAGGACGCCTTCGAGCGGGCCGCCGAGGCCGACCTGCTTTGGTTCGACGTCACGGAGCGAGACGCGCTGGCCGAGACTCTCGGGGTCTGACCGGCTCGAGGCCGAGGAGGAGGCGGCGCGCAGGTGCCGGGGGATGGGCCGCGCCGGGCTCCGTCGTCGGACCTGCTGCCGCTGTGCTCCGGCGTCGGACTCCAGTGACGGGGAACGTCCTCAGTGATCAGTTCCACGGGGCTCTGCCTTGCGCAGTGGGGCCCGCTGCCGGGTATGGTGCTCTCTGCCAAAGACCGCAGGTCTCCCGCTCCGGCGGGACCAAGTCCACTCGAGGTGGAGCCGGCGCAGGTGAGAACGTGACCCCCTCCGGGCGTGCCTGAAGCGAGCCCCGTGCCCACCGGCGCGGGGCTTTTCCAGTGGGTGGGCCCTGCGGCATACCACGGAAGGAGGGCCCATGGCACGGCCTGACAAGGAAGCAGCCGTTGCTGCTCTGGCGGACAAGTTCCGCCAGGCTGACGCGGTCCTGCTGACTGAGTACCGGGGACTGAGCGTCGCCCAGCTCAAGAGCTGCGTCGTTCTCGCCGGTAGCGCCGAGTACACCGTGGTGAAGAACACGCTTGCTGCGATCGCTGCCCGCCAGGTCGGGCTCGAGGGCTTCGCCGACGACCTCACGGGCCCCTCCGCCCTGACCTTCGTCACCGGTGAGCCGGTCGAGGCAGCCAAGGCTCTGCGTGACTTCGCCAAGGACAACCAGCAGCTCGTCATCAAGCGGCGGTGTCATGGACGGCGCCGTGCTGTCCGCTGACGGCGTTGACAAGCTTGCCTCTCTCGAGTCCCGCGAGGTGCTGCTCGCCAAGACCGCGGGCGCCGTCAGAGCGTCCCCTGTCCAAGGCTGCGTACCTCTTCGCCGCACCGGCCTCCCAGGCCGTGCGCACCGTCGACGCCCTGCGCGAGAAGCAGGAGACCGCGGCCTGAGGCCGCACGCGTCATCCACCAACCCTGCGCGCGCAGGAACCTGATAAGGAAGGAACGCCCATCATGGCGAAGCTGACCACCGAAGAGCTCATCGAGCAGTTCAAGGAGCTCACCCTCATCGAGCTGTCCGAGTTCGTCAAGGCCTTCGAGGAGACCTTCGACGTCACCGCCGCCGCTCCGGCCGCCGTGGCCGCTGCCGCTGCCCCCGGCGCTGCCGGTGGCGAGGCCGCCGCCGAGGAGAAGGACGAGTTCGACGTCATCCTCGAGGCCGCCGGCGACAAGAAGATCCAGGTCATCAAGGAGGTGCGTGCCCTGACCTCCCTCGGCCTGAAGGAGGCCAAGGAGCTCGTCGACGGTGCTCCCAAGCCCGTTCTCGAGGGCGCCAACAAGGGAGACCGCCGAGAAGGCCAAGGAGCAGCTCGAGGGCGCCGGCGCCACCGTCACCCTCAGCGAGCTTTCTCCCCGCCGCCTGACGCGGCCTGAGTGTCGCCGACGGCTGGGGAGGCCCAGCATCACCGGGTCCCGTCCACCGCCAGGTGGCGGGACCAGTTGCGTGCCAGGGCGTCTGGGAGGAACGGAGGGGAGGCGGACTGGCACGAGGCTGGCCGCCGGCCGCTCAGCGGGCTGACCATGCCGAGGATTCAGGTCACGCGGAGGGCACGGGCGGGGCAGTATGCGCGACTGTGGTGGGAATCGCAAGGACGAGGTGGGAATCGGCGTGGAGTCCTTGACGTCGGCCGTGTACGCTAGCGCTTTGCGTGCATTGTGTGTATTGGCGCGAGGAGTATCTGCCCTCCGTGCGGGCCCCGGTCCGGCGGAACCCTGGCGGGCGTGAGCCCGGCAACGAAGATTCTACTCAACCCGGTGCCCGCGGTGTGCGTTGTGTGATCCCCGATCTGAGGGAAGGATCCCTTTGGCTGCCTCGCGCACCTCCGCACCTACTGCCGCTGACATCGCCGCTCGTACCGCGTCGCGTCGTATCAACTTTGCCAAGATTGCCGAGCCCATGCAGGCTCCGGAATCTGCTCTGCCCTTCAGACCGAGAGCTTTCGACTGGCCTCGTCGGCAACGAGAGATGGCGCGAGCGGATGACCGCCGCCAACAAGGCGCACCCGGGCTCCCTGCCCGAGACCTCCGGTCTGGAGGAGATCTTCGACGAGATCTCCCCTGATCGAGGACTTCGGGGAGACCATGGCCCTGTCCTTCCACGACCACCGCTTCGAGGAGCCGAAGCACACGGCCGAGGAGTGCCAGGAGAAGGACCTCACCTACTCCGCCCCTCTACGTGGTGGCGGACTTCGAGAACTTCTCCACCGGTGAGATCAAGTCCCAGACGGTCTTCATGGGCGACTTCCCGCTCATGACGGACAAGGGCACCTTCATCGTCAACGGCTCCGAGCGCGTCGTCGTCTCCCAGCTCGTGCGTTCACCGGGCGTGTACTTCGAGCGCACCACCGAGAAGGCCACGGACAAGTACGTCTACAACGTCAAGTTCATCCCTCGCGCGGCGCCTGGCTCGAGTTCGAGATCGACAAGTCCGACCGCGTCGCCGTGCGCATCGACCGCAAGCGCAAGCAGGACGTCACCGTCTTCCCTGCTGGCCCCTGGGCATGGACGAGCCGGAGATCCGCAAGGAGTTCGCCGACTTCCCGGCCCCTGACCTCCGCCCCTGGACGAGGACCGCAAGATCACCACCCAGGACGAGGCGCTCCCTGGACATCTACAAGAAGATCCGCCCCGGCGAGCCGCCGAGCGTCGAGGCGGGGCGCACCCCTGCTGGAGAACTTCTACTCAACCCCAAGCGCTACGACCTGGCCAAGGTCGGCCGCCATAAGATCAACAAGAAGCTGGGCCTGGCCTCGGACCTGACCGAGTCCACCCTGCGGATCGAGGACATCGTCGCGGCCCCTGCGCTACCTGCTGGCCCTGCACGCCGGCGCCGAGACCGTCGAGGGCGTGCGCGACGGCGAGATCACCGAGATCGCCGTCGAGTACGACGACATCGACCACCTGGGCAACCGTCGTATCCGCGCTGTCGGCGAGCTCATCCAGGCGCAGGTGCGCACCGGTATGAGCCGCATGGAGCGTCAGGTGCGCGAGCGCAGACCACCCAGGACGTCGAGGCCATCACGCCGAACACGCTCATCAACATCCGGCCCGTGACGGCCGCGATCAGGAGTTCTTCGGCACCTCCCAGCTGAGCCAGTTCATGGACCAGAACAACCCGCTGGCGGGCCTGACCCACAAGCGCCGTCTGAGCGCCCTGGCCCCGGCGGTCTGTCCCTGTGAGCGCGCCTCCATGGAGGTCCGCGACGTCCACACCTCGCACTACGGGCGCATGTGCCCCATCGAGTCCCCTGAGGGTCCCAACATCGGCCCTCATCGGCTCGCTGGCCACCTTCGGGCGCATCAACCCCTTCGGCTTCGTCGAGACCCCTACCGCGTCGTCGTCGACGGCCAGGTCACCGACGAGACCCACCACCCTGACGGCCGACGACGAGGACCGCCACGTCATCGCCCAGGCCAACGTCACCCCTCACCGAGGACGGCCACTTCGCCGAGGACCACGTCCTGTGCCGCGTCACCGGCGGTGAGCCGGCCCTCGTGCCCTCCTCGCAGGTGGACCCTCATGGACGTCTCCCCGCGCCAGATGGTGTCGGTGGGTACCCCCCTCATCCCCTTCCTCGAGCACGACGACGCCAACCGCGCCCCTCATGGGCGCCAACATGCAGCGCCAGGCCGTGCCGCTCATCCGCCCCGACGCCCCGCTGGTGGGTACGGGCATGGAGCGGCGCACAGCCGTCGACGCCGGCGACGTCCTCGTGGCCGACAAGGCCGGAGTCGTCACCGAGGTCTGCGCGGACTTCGTGCGCGTGGCGAACGACGACGGCACCGAGAATGTCTACAAGGTCGCCAAGTTCCGCCGCTCCAACCAGGGCAACTGCTACAACCAGCGGGTCGTGGCCACCGAGGGCGAGCGCGTCGAGGTCGGCTCGGTCCTGGCCGACGGTCCTGCCACCAACGAGGGCGACCTGGCCCGGGCCAGAACCTCCTGGTCGCCTTCATGACCTGGGAGGGCCTCAACTACGAGGACGCCATCATCGTCTCCCAGCGCGTGGTCGCCGAGGACATGCTCACCCTCGATCCACATCGAGGAGCACGAGGTCGACGCCCGCGACACCAAGCTGGGCGCCGAGGAGATCACCCGCGACATCCCCAACGTCAGCGAGGAGACCCTGGCCAACCTCGACGAGCGCGGCATCATCCGCATCGGCGCCGAGGTCCGCAGCGGCGACATCCTCGTGGGCAAGGTGACCCCCAAGGGCGAGACCGAGCTGACCAGCGAGGAGCGCCTTCTGCGCGCCATCTTCGGCGAGAAGGCCCGTGAGGTCCGCGACACCTCCCTGCGCGTGCCTCACGGCGAGTACGGCATCGTCACCGGCGTGCGCGAGATCGACGCCGCCTCCGACGACGCCGAGCTGCCCGCGGGCGTCAACCGCATGGTGCGCGTCTACATCGCCCAGCGCCGCAAGATCACCGTGGGTGACAAGCTCTCCGGCCGTCACGGCAACAAGGGCGTCATCTCCAAGATCCTGCCCGTGGAGGACATGCCCTTCCTGGCCGACGGCACCCCGGTCGATGTCATCCTCAACCCTCTGGGCGTGCCCAGCCGTATGAACGTCGGGCAGGTCCTCGAGCTGCACCTGGGCTGGGTCGCCTCCCGCGGCTGGGACGCCACCGCCGCCCACGAGGCCGGCGCGAGGCCTGGACCGCCAACCTGCCCGGAGAACGGCATCAAGGCCGAGCCCCGCACGCCTGTGGCCACGCCCGTCTCGACGGCGTACGCGACAACGAGCTCATGGGGCTGCTGACCCACGCTGCCGACCTCCGACGGCCTGCAGCTGGTGGAGCCCAACGGCAAGGCGCGCTCTTCGACGGCCGCCCGGCGAGCCCTTCCCTGTACCCCCATCTCGGTGGGCTACATGTACATCCCTCAAGCTCCACCACCCGTGGACGACAAGATCCACGCCCGCTCCACGGGCCTCGTACTCATGATCACCCAGCAGCCGCTGCGGTGGCGCTCCAGTTCGGTGGTCAGCGCTTCGGTGAGATGGAGGTGGGCCATGGAGGCGTACGGCGCCGCCCACGCCCTCCAGGAGCTTCTCACCGTCAAGTCCGACGACGTCAACGGTCGCGTCAAGGTCTACGAGGCGATCGTCAAGGGCGAGGACATCCCCGAGCCCGGCATCCCCGAGTCCCTTCAAGGTGCTCATGAAGGAGATGCAGTCGCTGTGCCTGAACGTCGAGGCGCTCGACGCCGAGGGCAGCGCCATCGCCCTGGACGACACCGACGACGACGGCTCGCGCGCCGCCGAGGAGCTCGAGTTTCGACCTGGGCCGGCGCCTGGGGCCACCGCCCCACGGTGGACGAGATCTGAGTGGCCACCCTGGTGACGACTTCGTGACAACTTCACCGAGCCCCGGGCTGAGGGCGGGCGGTCCCGTCCGCCGCCCGCCTCTCCCACCAGGCTCGCAGGCGCTGTCGGAGTCATGCGAACAACGACGACGGAACGCCCCCAGACCACCACCCTGATGAGATTCACCATCGGAAGTAGGAACTGTGCTCGACGCCAACGTGTTCGACAGGATCCAGCTCGGCCTCGCCACCGCGGAGGACATTCGCTCGTGGTCCCACGGCGAGGTCAAGAAGCCCGAGACCATCAACTACCGCACCCTCAAGCCCGAGAAGGACGGCCTGTTCTGCGAGAAGATCTTCGGCCCCACCCGGGACTGGGAGTGCGCCTGCGGTAAGTACAAGCGCGTGCGCTGCAGGGCATCGTCTGCGAGCGCTGCGGGGTCGAGGTCACTCGCTCCAAGGTGCGTCGCGAGCGCATGGCCCACATCAAGCTCCGCCGCCCGGTCACCCACATCTGGTACTTCAAGGGCGTCCCCGCGCCTGGGCTACCTGCTCAACCCTCGCTCCCAAGGACCTGGAGAAGGTCATCTACTTCGCGGCCTACATGGTCACCGAGGTCGATGAGGAGGGCCGTCACGACGACCTGCCCCGTCTGCGCAACGAGCTCGAGGTCAAGAAGAAGCACCTCGAGGAGTCCGGCCAGGCTGAGGTCGAGGCCCGTCAGCAGCGCTCGAGGAGGACCTCCGCCCAGCTCGAGGCCGAGGGCGCCGAGGCCTCCCAGCGCGACAAAGCTCCGCAAGACCGCCGAGCGCGAGATCACGGCCATGCGCCGTCGCAACCAGCGCGCCCTGAGCACATGGACAAGGTTTGGGACCGCTTCGGAGCCTCAAGGTCGGTGACCTGGAGGGTGACGAGGTCCCCTACCGCGACATGGTCGCCGACTACGGCATCTACTTCAAGGGCGCCATGGGCGCCGAGGCCATCCAGGCCCGCCTGCGCAGCTTCGACCTGGAGGTGAGGCCGCAGCCCTGGCCGAGATCGTCGAGAACGGCACCGGTCAGCGCAAGACCCGCGCCATCAAGCGCCTCAAGGTCGTCAACGCCTTCCGCATGACCGGCACCGCCCCGGAGTCCATGGTCCCTGGACAACATCCCGGTCATCCCGCCGGACCTGCGCCCCATGGTCCAGCTCGACGGTGGCCGCTTCGCCACCAGTGACCTCAACGACCTCTACCGCCGGGTCATCAACCGCAACAACCGTCTCAAGCGGCTCATGGACCTGGGCGCCCCGACGATCATCGTCATCAATGAGAAGCGCATGCTTCAGGATGCCGTCGACGCCCTGTTCGACAACGGCCGCCGCGGTCGCCCGGTCACCGGCGGGCAACCGGCCGCTGAAGTCCCCGTCCGGACATGCTCAAGGGCAAGCAGGGCCGCTTCCGCCAGAACCTCCTGGGCAAGCGCGTGGACCACTTCGGGCCGCAGCGTCAATCGTCGTCGGCCCCCAGCTCAAGCTCCACCAGTGCGGTCTGCCCAGCCAGATGGCCCTGGAGCTGTTCTGGGCTGTTCGTCATGAAGCGGCTCGTCGAGCTCAAGGAGGCCCAGAACGTCAAGGCCGCCAAGCGCATGGTCGAGCGCGCCAACCCCAAGGTCTGGGACGTCCTGGCCGAGGTCATCCGCGAGCACCCCGTGCTGCTCAACCGCGCCCCCCACCCTGCACCGTCTGGGCATCCAGGCCTTCGAGCCCCAGCTCATCGAGGGCAAGGCCATCCAGCTGCACCCCCTCGTGTGCGGCGCCTTCAACGCCGACTTCGACGGCGACCAGATGGCCGTCCACCTGCCGCTGGGCGCCGAGGCGAGGCAGAGGCCCGCATCCTCATGCTGTCCTCGAACAACATCCTCAAGCCCTCCGACGGGCGCCCCGTGACCATGCCCAGCCAGGACATGATCATCGGCACCTACTACCTCACCTCCGACCCCGACCCGGCGGTCGAGGTCGAGCGCGACGCCGAGGGCAACGAGATCGTCCCGGCCTCTCCTCCTCGCGGAGGCGGTCATGGCTCACGACTTCGGCAAGCTCCACGTCAACGCCGCCCTGCGACATCCGCTTCGAGGAGGGCATCGCCGCGCCCGAGGGCTGGCAGCCCCCCGAGGACTGGAGCGAGGGCGCCCCGATCACCCTGCGCACCTCGCTGGGCCGCGCCCTGTTCAACACCTCGCTGCCTGAGAGCTTCCCCTACGTCAACTACGTCGTGGACAAGAAGCAGCTGGGCAACATCGTCAATGCCCTGGCGGAGAACTACTCCGTGTGGAGGTGGCTGCGTCCCTGACGCCCTCAAGGCCAACGGGTTCTACTGGTCCACCTGGTCCGGTATCACCGTCGCCTCGCCGACGTCGTCTCCCCCGGAGGCCAAGCAGGAGATCCTCGTGCGCTCACGAGAACGAGGCCGCCGGAGATCGAGGAGCAGTTCGAGCTCGGTGCCTCACCGAGGACGACCGCTACGCCTCGCTCATCGACATCTGGACCAAGGCCACCGCCGAGGTCGCCGAGGCGATGCGCGAGAACTTCCTGCAGCGCAACACCGTCTACCAGATGGTGGTCTCCGGGGCCCGAGGCAACTGGGGACCAGATCCGTCAGCTCGTTGGTATGCGCGGCCTGGTGGCCGACCCCAAGCAGCGCGCCTCATCGAGCGCCCCATCAAGTCGAACTACCGCGAGGGCCTCGAGCGTTCTGGAGTACTTCATCGCCACCCACGGCGCCCGTGAGGGGCCTGGCGGACACGGCGCTGCGTACCGCCGACTCCGGCTATCTCACGCGTCGTCTGGTCGACGTCTCCCAGGACGTCATCGTCCGCGAGGAGGACTGCGGCACCCGCAAGTGGGCCTGACCAAGCGGATCTTCTCCTGATCGAGGCCGGCGACGAGCTCATCAAGCGAGCCCCTCGGAGATCCTGGGCACCACCGTAGCTCGGCACCACCCTGGCGCGCGACGCCATCGACGCCGAGGGCAACCTCATCATCGAGGCCGAGCGCTGACCTCGGCGACGCCGAGATCCAGGCCGCCATCGACGCGGGGCATCGAGGAGATCACGGTCCGCTCCGTGCTCACCTGCGACTCAACGTCGGTACCTGCGCCGCCTGCTACGGCCGCTCGCTGGCCACCGGTAAGCGTGTCGACATCGGTGAGGCCGTCAGCATCATCGCCGCCCAGTCCATCGGTGAGCCCGGCACGCAGCTGACCATGCGTACCTTCCACACTGGTGGTGCGGCCGGCGCCGCCGACATCACCCAGGGTCTGCCCCGTGTGCAGGAGCTCTTCGAGGCCCGCACTTTCAAGGGCGAGGCCGCCGTGGCCGAGGCCGCCGGCACCCCTCAAGATCGAGGACGACGCCGATGGCAGCGCCTGAATCATCACCCGCGACGACGGCGAGAGGACGTCATCGTCCCGGTCTCGCGCCGTCAGCGCCTGCTGGTGGCCGACGGGGACCACGTCGAGCCCGGCCAGGCTCCCTCACCGAGGCCGGTCGACCCCAAGAAGGTCCTGCGCCTGCGCTCGGTGGCCGCCACCCAGCGCCACCTGGTGGAGGAGGTCCAGGAGGTCTCACCGCTCCCCAGGGCGTGGACATCCACCCTGCCACATCGAGGTCATCGTGCGCCAGATGCTGCGCCGCGTGACCGTGCTGGACTCTGGGACACCCACCTCCAGGGAGACCTGGTGGACGTCAGGCACTACCGCGCTGAGAACCGCCGGGTCATGGCCGAGGGCGGGCAAGACCGCCACCGGCCGTACCGAGCTCAGGAATCACCAAGGCCTCGCTGGCCACGGACCCTGGCTGAGTGCCGCCTCCTTCCAGGAGACCACGCGCTGCAGCTCACCGGAGGCCGCCATGAACGGCAAGTCCGACCCGCTGCTGGGCCTTATGGAGAACGTCATCCTCGGTAAGCTCTATCCCCGCCGGTACGGGCCTGGCCCGCTACTCGGACATCGAGGTCGAGCCCACCGAGGAGGTCAAGGCCGAGGTCTTCCTGGGTGGACCTGGGGACAACGTCTTCGGCGAGTCCGTCGCCCCTGACGACTTCCACTTCGGCGGCGACCTGCGTGCGGACTTCTCCGACGACTTCCGCACCGGCTTCTCCAGCAGCGAGGACGTCGAGTTCTAGCGCGATCTCCTCGGAACGTCTGCGACGAGTGAGCTGAGCGTCCGGCCCGCCCCCATCGGGGGAGCGGGCCGGACGCCCTGCGAGGTCGGGAGGGCCTGGGACGACTCAGTCGATGAGCATGGTCTCGCGCACGCAGCCGCACCCAGGCCAGCTTGTCCTCCAGGGAGGCACTGGCCGGGGTATTGATCTTGAGGCCCTCGTAGGTCTGAGAACCCCGAGGCCGCACACATCGTGGCGGCCACCCGCTCGGGCGTGAGCCAGCTGGTCGGCTCATGCTCGGCCAGCGGCAGATGCGCATCGGCCCACGCCCAGGCCCACTGGGTCCTCTCGACCGGCGCCCTGAGATCATGACACCGCCCAGCCGCCCGGCCTCCACCAGCTCGCGCACATGGTGCTCCGGGGTCACCGGGTCGTGGCTCTCAACGACCGAGCGCCCCCAGTTGACGGTGATGAGCGCCGGGGTGTCCCGGCAGGCGGCGATCCCCTGGGACAGTGGCAGGAAGGCCTTTCTCCGAGGGGCCCACGCCACCCCTCGGCGTCGCAGTGCTCCACGATCATGCCCAGGTCCCGGGAGGCGAAGTCCTCTGACCAGCTCTGCTCAAGGAGGCATGGAAGGCCTCGGCGCCGGCTTGATGGTGGGGCGCCGGAGTGCAGCTCCACCCGGGTGACGACCTGCTGCCCCTGCGGCCTCATGGAGGCGGTCGACCGCCCTCGAGCAGGGTGCGGGTGTAGGGCCAGGGCCTGAGCGCGTCCGTCGTCGTCGGGGAGGCCAGGCCGAAGGCTGGGGGTCGGCCCGGCGCGTCCCATGGTTCCCGGGATTGCCGTGATGACGCACTGCGTGAAGCGCCCCGCCAGCTGCTCGGCCAGCCACGGCTCGGGCGCGTCGAGCGCCTCCCGGAAGGGCAGCTCGATGCCGTCGACCCAGCCGAGGTCGGCCAGCGGCGGCGTACAGGGCAGCGGCGCCCTGACGGTCCTCATCGTCAGGGGAAGCATGGGGTAGGGCGCCGACGACGAACGGTACGGTGCGGTGAGCAGCGGGCTTCTCAGCCTGGTTCTCGGCTCGGTTCTCAGTCCGATTCTCTGAGGTGGCGGACATCTGGTCTCCCTTGAGGTTCTGGAATCGTGCTATGCAGTGCGCGATACATCAGACATCATATGACTGATGGCGTTGCGGGCGCACCGTCGCGCACAGGTTTCGTCTCACCGCATCGATCCGCCAGAAAGTCGATACCCTCCTGGGAGACCCGGCTCATGCTCTTTGAACTCATCGCATCCGATGCCTCCTCGCCCCTGAGCGTCAGTGAGCGCGACGTCGCCGCCCTGGCCGCATGCGAGCGCGGCACGATCCTCCTTGATGTCTCCGTCAGGCCGACGTCACCCCTCATGGAGCTCACCGGCTCCAATGGCCGGATCACGCTGTCTCTGCGCGGAGGCCGCCTCTACGGCGAGCAGGTGCTCGGATCCGACGGCTCGCCGGAGATCGGGACGGAGGAGCAGGACGGCGTCGAACGACGCCTCCTCGATGCCGAGGACGCCCCTGGGGCTGGACGACGGTCGCCCCCACACGATCGCCTTGACCGTCAACGAGACCGGCACCCACCCCATGCCGACGGCTACGAGTGCTTCTCCACGACCCCTGACCGCCTTCCTCGTCCAGATCGGTCTGACCGGCGTCGAGGTCGACCCCGACGGATCGCGGCGGTCACGCGCCCTGGCCGCCTGGGCCGAGCCCCTCAGCGACCGCGCCGTCATGGCCCAGTCCCTGGCTGTCACCCCGATGGTGCAGTTCGCGGCCAGTGAGCTCTCCGCCCGCGACGCCCGCCGCGTCGGGGGCCCCTGGCCACCGGCGCCGTCCGCGCTCTGTTCCGCACTCGCGGCCGTGGTCAGGCCGGCAGGGTCATCGCCGCCAGTGGCCAGGGCGGCACCCCTGCACCCTCGACATCGACGCGGGAGGCCTGACCCTACCGGGTCCCTGCCCGGAGCGGACTCGCCCGAGACCGAGCCCCTCGTCGAGGTGCGGGCCCCAGGGCCACTGGGACGACGGCGCCTGGTACGACGTCGTCGTCACCTGGCGCGCGGCGCGGTGGAGATCCACGTCGACGGCTACCAGGTCGCCCACGCCCCCGGCAGCGCCTTCCTGGCTGACATCGCGCCGGTGGCCCGCGTGGTCGTGGGCGCGGACCCGAACGGCAAGCGCCTCTTCGGTGAGGTCCAGACCGCCATGATCTACGACGCCGCCCTCACCGACGCCCAGATCAAGCGTCTGGCGGGTGCTGTCCCGCTGCCCACGCGCGCACTGTTCGACACCGGCTACCACGGTGCCCTGTCCTACCGGATCCCCTCCCTGCTCACCCTGGACAGCGGCGTCATCCTGGCAGGTGCCGACCAGCGCGTCTCCATCCCCAATGACGCCCCCAACGACATCAACCTCGTCATGCGTCGCAGTCTCGACGGCGGGCAGACCTGGGAGGAGATGCGCACTTGCTCTCGCTGCCGGGAACCGGCGCGCTGGGGGCCTCCCTCATCGACTCGGTCCTGGTCCAGGACCATTCCACCGGCCGTGTCATCTGCCTGGTCGACCAGTTCCCCGGTGGCATCGGCCAGCCCAACGCCGTCGGGGATCGGCTTCGACGCCCAGGGGCGCCTGTGCTGCACAACCGTGCCGGCGAGCTGTTCGCCATCGAACCCGACGGCACGGTGGTCACCACCGCGGGCGAGCCCACCGACTACCGAGTCGTCCTGAGCAACGACGCCGCCACCGGCGCCCGCACCGGCGACGTCCTCCTGGGAGGCGAGGCGGCCGGCAGCATCTACCTCGCCTACGAGCAGGCCCTCGAGAACGCCCTCTTCCAGCACCGCAGCTCCCACCTGCTCATGATCACCTCTGACGACGACGGCGCCACCTGGTCCGAGCCGATCGACATCACCGCCCAGGTCAAGGCCGACTGGATGCTTTCATGGGCACCGGACCCGGCAACGCCATCCAGCTGACCGGGCCGGAGCACGCCGGGCGCATCCTGGTCCCCGTCTACTACAGCCACGAGGCCGGCGGCACCGGCTTCCCTGTCCTGCGCCGCCATCCACCCGACGACGGCGGAGCCACCTGGACCCTGGGCGTCCTCACCAACGACGGGCGCGAGGTCCTGGGCGCCGTCGTCTCGCGCGACCTGGCCGACGAGCGGGCCAGCCTGTACGAGTCCGTCCTGGTCGAGGGCGCGGACGGCGCCGTGCACGTCTGGGCCCGCAACCAGCACCCCACAGGGCGGGTCGCCCACGCCGTCTCCCACGACGGCGGCGTCACCTGGGGCGAGGTCGACTACAGCGACACCAGCTCACCGAGATCTCTCCCAGCCCAACGCCATCGCCGTCACCGGTGCCAGTGACATCGCCGGAGCCGCTGAGCCCAGCAGCAGGAGCATCGTCTTCGCCAACGCCTCCCAGATGCTGCCCTTCCGCGGCTGCGGCGTCATGCGCCTCGAGCCACGACGACGGCGTCACCTGGCCCCACAACCGGGTCATCAACCCGCGCCACTACGTCTCACCAGTGCATGGCCCAGCTGCCCAGTGGTGACATCGCCCCGCTGTGGGAGCGCGAGTGGCAGGGTCTCTTCCTCACCACGGTGCCGCTGACCTGGCTGGTGAGCTCGCGCTCAACGATCAGCTGAATCCGCGTATGGCCACCCTGATCCCTGGCGCCCTGCGGTGTGGGCCGTGGGGAGAATCACCCCATGACGAGCCCCGCGCCCTCAGCCTCCGCCGCCTCCACGCCCCCAGCCCGAGCACACGCCTGTCTTCGACACTGCTGCGCGTCGCTCAGCGCCCCACGAGCTGCTGGGACTGACCAGCCCGGCCTACGGCGGCGACTACAACCCCGAGCAGTGGGACGAGGCCACCCTCGCCGAGGACCTCGAGCTCATGGCTGAGGCCGGCGTCAACCTGGTCTCCCCTGGGCATCTTCTCCGGGCGCGCCTTGAGCCCCCGTGAGGACACCCTACGAGCTCGACTGGCTCGTGGAGCTCGTCGGCCGCCTCCACGACGCCGGGATCGCTGTCGACCTGGCCACCGCCATCGCCTCCCCGCCCGCCTGGATGGCCACCGACCACCCCGAGTCCTTGCCGATGACCGCCGACGGCGTGCGTCTGGGTCCCGGCTCGCGCCAGCAGTACTGCCCGAGCTCCACCTGTCTACCGAGAGCGCTCCACCGCCCTGACCAGGGTGCTGGCCGAGCGTCTGGGCGAGCACCCCGGCGTCGTCATGTGGCACATCGGCAACGAGTACGGCTGCCACACCGCCGAGTGCTTCTGCCCGGCCTGCGCCCAGGCCTTCAGGGCCTGGCTGGCAGGCCGCTACGGCGACGTCGAGCGCCTCAACGCCGCCTGGGGCACCGACTTCTGGTCCCAGCGCTACACAAGTCTGGAGCAGGTCGCCCCGCCGGCGGCCATGCCCACCTTCCACAATCCCGCCCAGCTCCTGGACTGGAGGCGTTTCTGCGACCACCAGCTGCGCAGCCTCATGGAGGCCGAGGCCCGCATCCTGCGCGAGCACTCGAACCTGCCGGTGACCACCAACTTCATGGGCGACTTCCCGGCCACCGACTACTGGCGCTGGGCCGACTCTCTGGACATCGTCTCCGACGACTCCTACCCCGACCCCGCCGACCCGGCCGCCGCCCATGAGGTCGCCTGGGCCGGTGATCTCATGCGGGGCCTGGCGGGTGGACGCCCCTGGATCCTCATGGAGCAGGCGCCCAGCGCCGTCCAGTGGCGCGGACGCAACTCGCCCAAGCGACCCGGCCAGCTCCCTCCTGTGGTCCCTGGCACGCGTGGCCCACGGCGCCGACGGCATCCTGCAGTTCCAGTGGCGCCAGTCCCGCCAGGGCGCCGAGACCTTCCACTCCGGCATGGTTCCACACGCCGGGCGCGCCAGCCGCACCTGGGACGAGGTGGTGGCCACTGGCCGGGCCCTCAAGCGGCTCGGAGCGGTGCTGGGGGAGCCGGTGCGCGCTGAGGCGGCCGTCGTCCTGGACTGGGAGAGCCAGTGGGCCATGAGCTCGGCCATCGGACCGGTTGAGCTCGGCGAGCGCTTCGAGGCGGCTCGTGCCTCGGCACCGCAGCCTGTGGAGGCGGGGATCGCCACGGACGTCGTCCCCGTCGGGGTGAGCTGACCGGCCACCGGCTCATCATCGTGCCCCGCGGTCTTCATCGACCACCCAGAACTCGCCCGCCATCTGGAGCAGGCCGCTGCCGTGGACGCCCAGGTCGTCGTGGCCGGTCCCACCGGGGTCGTCGACGCCGGCGCCGAGGCGGTCCTGGGCGGCTACCTCGGGTCGTTGCGGCCCCTGCTCAGTGCGGGTCACCGACCACTCCGCCCTGAGCGGCCCAGTGGGACCAGAGGGCTTTTGACGACTCCCGCGGGGTGCTCGTCAACCGTCTCAGTCGCGCCGTCGGAACGCCCGCCGCCGAGACCTGGACGGGCCTGGAGCCGATCGGTGAGCCGCTGCGCCGCGTCCTGGACCGGATGGGCTCACCCGCCCCTGAGCTGCGCGCCGGCGGGTGGGCTGAGGAGATCCGTGTCGACGAAGCGCCCGGCGGCGCCGAAGCCGCTCAGGGCCGGGAACCGGCTGAGGCAGTGGCTGTCTTCGACGGTCGCGGCGGGGGAGCGGATCTGGCCGGACGGCCCGCCATCACTCGGCGCGCACTGGGGAGTGCAGGAGCGGCCTGGTACGTGGCCGCCGACCTCGACGCCGTCAGCCGGGCCGCTCTGCTGAGACTGGTGTGCGCGCACGCCCGGGTGCGGCCGGTCGTCGCCGACCTGCCCGACGGCGTCGAGGCCCAGCGGCGCGGTGAGATCCTCTTCCTGCTCAACCACGGCGACCGGGCCGCCGAGGTGACCGGGATCGTGGGCACCGACCTGCTGACCGGCCAGACCTGCACGGGCCACGTCGTCCTGGCCCCGCGCTCGGCGCTCGTGGTGCGCGAGAACACTCGGTGAGTTCTCGTCTGAGAGGCTGAGGTGCCTCGTGCCGGCGGCGTCGGTGGCGTAGCCTCGTGGTCGTAGAGACCCAATCGATACCCCTGGCAAGGAGCCTCATCGTGTCCCGTCCTCTCTCCCGTGGGCCGCAGTTCGACGACGACGCAGAGGTGGATGCGACCGTCGATCACGTCGACCGCGGACGGCCGACCGAGCGGATCGATCTCTCCGAGGCCGAGGCCCGGGCGGGCGCCACCGAGGCGATCGCCATGCCGCCGGGTGGTGAGGGCTGGGGCTATCTGCCGCCGTCGACGTCGACCCCGCAGCTGGCAGCCTCACCGGACCAGCGCAGCCAGTACACCCAGGTCCTCCAACCCATGCAGGCGGCCCCGCGGACGATGGCCATGCCGGCCCATGCCACCTACCCGGCCGAGCCGGTCCAGCAGGTGCAGCCGGTCTACGTCAATCCCGAGCCCACCCGCCCCACGGCCTTGCAGGTGCCGGCCCAGCAGGCCTGGAGCGAGCCTGAGCCCGAGCAGCCGGTGGAGCTGCCCCGCCCGCCCAAGCGCCGTCGCACAGCTGCGCCGCCACTGGGGACGACTCATGGTGCTGGTGGCCTCCGGGCTCCTGGGATGGGGGACGTACACGCTGCTGACCACGCTCCACATCTTCGAGATCATCTCGAGCCAGACCTGGACGCCGAACTGGACTGCGATCGGCGCAGCCGGCGGCGGCGCGGTGCTGGCCTTCATCGCCTTCTTCGTGGCGTGCGCAGCGCTGGCACGCGCCAAAGCCGAAGGCTCCGGCAGCGTTACCGGTCCTGGCCTCGTTATTCCTGCCCCTGGCCGCAACGGGCCGCAGGCGTCTACTACGGGGCGGGCGTGCTCAAGGAGCAGACCGTCGCCGAGGCGCAGAACTTCGCCGGTCAGATCAAGGTCGGCAACATCGACCAGGTCCTCAGCTCCCTGCAGTCCGGCGTCTCCTTCCCCGGCCGTGAGGACATCATCAGTGTCCTCAACACGGTCAAGGACAAGGCCGCCGAGCAGGGAATCGACCCGCAGGGCGGCGCCGACCAGTCCGGTGATCAGCAGGGGGACTCCCAGGACGGTGCCGGTCAGGATGACGGTGGCGGCCAGCAGGACGGCGCGCAGGACCAGGGTGGATCGGAGCACAGCCGTCTCTTCGACCCGGATGCGGTCCTGCCCCGGATGCAGTTCGGCCTGTTGAGGCCCGGGCCCTCGTGCGGTTACCTTCAGGGTGGATCCGCCCGAGGCGATGCGCCGTACCGCGATGCGCTCGGCGATCTGATCACGCAGCTCGGCCACGTGGGAGACGATGCCGACTGTGCGTCCGCCGGCACGCAAATGGTCGATCTCGGCCATGACCATCTGGAGGGTGTCGGCGTCCAGGGTTCCGAAGCCCTCGTCGATGAAGAGGGTCTCCAGGCTCACGCCCCCGGACTCGGCCGAGACGACGTCGGCCAGGGCGAGAGCCAGCGACAAGGAGACGTAGAAGGTCTCCCCACCCGAGAGGGTCCGGGGGTCGCGTGTGCGCTCGTCCCCGAGATGGTCGACGACAGCCAGGCCCAGCCCTTTGCGGCGCCTGCGCTGGCTGGTCTCCTCGGCGACGCGGATGAGCTCGTAGCGTCCGGAGGACATCTGGGACAGGCGCTCGTTGGCGAAGACGAGGACCTCCTCGAAGCGGGCCTGAAGCACCCAGGTGGCCAGGGGCGTGCCGGCCTCGTTCTCCCCGCGGGCGAGCGAGGCCACCCGGATGAGGTCGGCGCTGGAGCCGGCCGCCTCCTCATAGGCGGTTGCCGCCTGCTCGACGCCGTCAACGGCCCGGCGCAGGTGCTCGTGGGACTCGGCGGTGCGCGCCTGGAGGGAGGCGGCCTCCTTCGCGGCGGCGTCCGCCCGGGCGAGATCAGCGGAGGCGTCCTCGAGGTGGTCCTTCCTCCTGGGCCGCCTCAAGGCGGCGATCTCAGGGTCCTCCAGACCCAGCCCGGACCCGCTCGCGGGCGGTGGCGGCGGTGCTCACGGTGGCGGTGAGGTCCCTCGATAGCACCGCGTTCCAGAGGCGGGCCCGCGCCTGGGCGGCGCTGGTGAAGTCCTCCTCGTTCAAGGCCTCCAGTCAGGTCTGTCAGGGTGCTGCGGGCCTGAGCCAGTGCGGTGCGCGCCGCCTCGACGTCCTCGGAGGCGTCCTCGGCCTCACCTGCCCGCACGAGCAGCGCGGCGGCGCGGGCAGTGACGCTCGGCCAGGACCCGCGTGCCTGCAGGCAGCGCCTCTGGTCCTGGGCCAGGGCGTCGCGGTCGGCCTCCAGGCGAGCTTCGGGCCGACCCCCTGAGCGGAGCGGGCAGCGTCGAGCTCGGCGCGCTCCTGCTCGGTGCGGGCATCGAAGGCCTCGAGCTTGCCGGCCAGCTCGTCGACGCCGTCGGCTGCTGACTGAGCCGCGGTCAAGGCGGTGGTGGCCTCGTCCAGCGCGGCCTTGGCAGCAGTGGCATCCAGACCGTCACTGCTGCGCTGGGCCTCCCTCACGCTGCGCGGCACAGGCGTCTCGTTCCCGGACGACTCCCGCTGAGCGCCTCATCGGCGTGCTTCTGGCGCTCCTCGGCCGCCCTCGACCTGCTGGCGGGTGGCACCCTCGGCGTCACCGGAGGCGGGGGAAGGGTGCGTGGGCGAGCCGCACACGGGACAGGGCTCGCCCTCGGTGAGCTCACCGGCCAGCGTCCCGGCGGTCCCGGAGATCCAGGCCAGGCGCGTGGCGCGAACCCGTTCGGTCGCCTCGTGCGCGAGCGCGGCCGCCTGGGCGCAGGCTTCCTCCCGCTGAGCGAGGCCGGGCGCCGAGCTGCTCGACGGCCAGCGCAGCCCGGTGGCGCTCCCTCGGCCCGGGTGAGGCGTTCCTCGAAGACCGTCCAGACGCTCACGGGCCGCGCGCGCCGCCTCCAGCCTCTCCACCAGGGCGGTGCGCCGCCCCGGTCGGGAGGCGAGTCGCTCGGCCTGTTGCGTCAGCTCTGCGATGCTGCGCTGAAGGCTTGCCTCCCGGTGGTTCAGGGCCTCCTCGCGTACCCCTCAGCTCGGCCTCGAGCTCGACGAGGGCCCTCGAGCTGCCGATGCTCACGACGGCACCGGTGCGCCAGCGCGTCGAGATCGCGGGCGCTCAGTGCCCCGGTCCCAGCCGGTTCGGTGGGATCCGGCCCGACCGTTCCGGGCTCTCGGTGTCGCTCGGTCCATCATCGAGTGCGGCGAGTCGTCGCTGTGCCTCACGAACCAGAGGCTCGACCAGCGCGGCGGGCATCGCCTCCGCATCACGGATCTGACGGTCGGCACAGGCACTGGCCTGCTCGGCCAGCTGGGCCAGCCCGCTCTGGTCCGCTCGGGCCGACAGAGCAGCCACTGCTTGCTGGGCTCGGCCGCGGGCTGCCTGCTCGGCGTTCAGGTACGGCCGTACCCGGGCTGCACGCTCGGCTGCCTGGAGACGCGCGGCATTATCGGCGTCCTGCTCGGCGCGGTCGGCCAGCCGCTGATCCTCCTTCACCAGGGCCCGACGCCGCCCCAGGAGGTCGTGGAGCCTTTGGGCCTCCTCACGGGCGGCCTGAGCCCGGGCGAGCACCTTCCCAGCGGCCTCGGCACGAGCATTGGCCTGCTGGGCACGGTTACGTGAGACGTCCAACACCTCGGCCCCGACGCGGCGAAGAGCCACCAGGTCCGGGGTAGTGCCCACCATTGCCGCCTCCAGGGCCTGGGCCGGTGTCGGAGTAGGACCGGCGTCGGCCTCCTCCGGCTCGTCGTGGTTGGCGTCCTCAATGGGCAGCGGCAGTGCCTCCCGGGTCCCTCCGGGCGGGGCCTCCTGCGACGAGTCGTCCTGGAGAGTCGCATGGTCAGCGTCGTCGGTCTCTTCGCCGAGTATCTGTGGTCTCGGCGGGGAGGGCGCCTCGGTGAGGAAGGGATGCCGTCCCAGGAGGCGACCTGCCCGCGCAGGTCGGACGCGGCCTGCCTCGACCTGCTGGCCCCGTCCCGGGAGGCCTGGATGAGGGCGTCCTGGATGGCGTCGTAGATGCCGGTGCCGAAGACGTCCTGAGGAGGTGCTGGCGCTCGGAGGAGTCGGCGCGCAGGAACCGGGCGAACTTGCCCTGCGGCAGGGACGACCGTCTGCGTGAACTGCTCCCGGCTGAGCCCGACGGCGCGCGCGATCTCCGCGTCGGCGTCGCCCACGCGGGTGACGGGTTCGTCGAGCGGCTCACCGCCGACCTCGGTCAGGTGCCAGAGCTTGACGGTGCCGTTCTGGGTGGTGGTTCCCTGCCCGCGCCGCTTGGCCTGCTCGTAGGGGTGCGGCGCACCCGGCAGACGCCGGCGCCGGTGGAGAAGACGAGCTCGATGACGCTCTCGGTGTGTGGGCCCACGAGGGTGGAGCGGATGCGCCCTTGGAGGAGTCGGCGGAGTCGGCCACGTCCCCGTAGAGGGCGAAGACGATCGCGTCGATGATGGTGGTCTTGCCCGACCCGGTGGGGCCGGTGAGCAGGAATCGGCCTGAGGTGCCCACGGTGTCGAAGTCGATGTGCTCCCGCCCGGCGAAAGCCGATGCCGGCCGCGGTCAGGAGTGGATCCTCATCGCTCGCCTCGCGCTCGCCAGGGCGGACTCGTGCGCTGCGCAGGACGCTGCGCCTCGGAGGGGCTCGGGTGCGCCCGCAGACGTCGTCGACGAAGTCCCTCGGTGATGCGCAGTGGGTCGGCCGCGGCGGTGACGGCGATAGTGCTGCGGGCGGTGCGTGGGGGCCTCGTGCTGGAAGGCCAGGAGGCTGGGGAAGCGCTCCTCGAGGGTGGCCAGGGCGCCGGGTGGTCGCTCGCCCTGGAGGATGACGCGCACCCAGGCGCTGGTGGCGTCGCCGAAGGTGGGGAGAGGAGCTCGGGCATGGTGCCGGTCAGGGTGCGTACCTGGTGCAGGACCGGGGTGGGATGCGCCCAGCCCGGTGACGCCGTGGGCGTCCCAGGTCCAGCAGGACGGAGGACCGGTGGCGGCGTTGCGGGCGCCCTTTCGGCCTCGTCGAAGGAGAAGGGCAGGGGCGAGCCGAGTAGACCAGGCGCGGGCCGGTGGGCCGGGTGAGCTCCTGGGGCCGGTGGAGTGGCCGAGGCCACGTAGTCCAGGGCCGCCGCTGCGCTCGGCCAGGGGCGAGCCGCCCAGGGTGGTGAAGACGCCGGAGGGCACGGAGTCGACGCCGCCGACGCGGATGTCCCTGCTCGGACTCGCTCGCCTCACCGCCGACGACGAAGGCGTGGGACCATGAGCAGGCTCGGCAGGCGCCGAGCTGCGGCCGGCGCGTAGGCGGTCCAGGTCCGCGGCCACGAGGCGCAGGGCGGCGGAGACGACGGCCCGTGGGAGCGGGACAGGTGCGGGCGCTCCGGCTGAACGGGTGGGGAGGCGGCGTCCCGGTTCTCGTCCTGGTCCTCTCCGGCTGTGTGTCTCGTGGGGGTCTCTCCTCCGAGGCGTTCGGTGAGGAGGGGTGGGAGGATCTCGCGGGCGGCGTCGGGATCGAGGTAGGGCAGGGCGTGGACGATGGCTGCATCGTTACCGTCGGCGTCGGGCAGGATGATGCCGCGGTCGAGGCCGGCGGTGCGGGCCCGGATGATGAGACCCTCGCGCATGAGGTCGGCGGCGAAAGCCGAGGCGGCGGGCGGAGTGCATGGTTGCCGGGGGTCAGGACCACCCGGGTGCGCTTCGGTCAGGTGGCGCAGCGTCTCATCGAGGAGGGCGACGGCGTCATTGCGGGATGGCGCGGTCGTAGACGTCCCCGCCACGAGGACGGCGTCGACCGACTCGGCGCTGACGAGCTCGACGAGGTGGTCGGCGAAGGCGGCGTGCGCGTCATCGAGCACGCGCCCGTGGGAAGGTGCGCCCCAGGTGCCAGTCGGAGGTGTGGAGGATCCGCATGCCGACACTGCTCCCACAGCCCACCGACATCTATTTCCTATGCCCTCATGATCGTCGAGGATGATATTGTGGGGCAACGGAAAAACCGTTGCCCCACACGAGAAATGTCGATGCCGGTGAAAAGGGAGACGTCAGGCGGCGATGGTGCTGGCGGAGACCAGGGCGATGATGACCAGGCCCAGCAGCACGCGGTAGACGAGGAAGGAGGTGAACTTGTTGGAGGACACGAAGCGCAGCAGCCAGGCGATGGTCGCGTAGGCCACAACTCCAGATACGATCGTCGCGACGATGGTGGGCGTCCAGCCCACGGTGTCACTGATGGCTCCGGCCCTCGGTCACGGCCTCCAGCAGTCCGGCCGCGACCAGGGACGGGATGCCCATGTAGAAGGACAGGCGCGTGGCCGTCACCCGGTCGAATTTGAGGAAGAGACCGGCGGAGATCGTCGCTCCCGAGCGGGAGATGCCGGGGAACACCGGGGAGAGCGCCTGGAAGGCGCCGATGATGAGGGCGTCCTTGACAGTGACGTCCTTCATGCCCTTGGTGAGGTTCTGCTGGCGGTCGGCCATCCACATGGCCGCCGACCACACGATGAGGGCACCGGCGATCACCCACAGGGAGCGGACGTACTCCTGAATGAAGTCCTTGAGGACCAGACCAACGACGGCCACCGGGATGGACCCCAGGACGATGCCCCCCAGCCGAGCGTGTAGTCAGGATCCTGGCGGGCCTGCTGGTTACTCAGTCCCTTGAACCAGGCAGTGATGATGCGGACGATATCGGCCCAGAAGTAGATGATGGCGGCGATGATCGCACCCACCTGGATAACGGCGGTGAAGGCGGTCATGCCCGCGGAGTTGATCTCGTAGCCGAGCAGCTTCTCGACGATATTGAGGTGGCCGGTGGAGGACACCGGGAGGAACTCGGTGATGCCCTCGACGATGCCGAGGAGGACGGCGTGCAGCCAGTTCACAGGGACTCCTGGGGTGGATGGATGGTGGACTCACGGCAGGTTACCGGCGCCAGGGATGGGGGAACGGCCGGGTAGCTGTGGTACCCGCCGCAGCAGTGGACGGCTCAGTCGCGCAGCGACGCCGGGTCAAACACCCAGTTCTAGGGCCGCGTATCAGTTTGTATCCCTTTTATAACGTTGGATGCGTGGCAAGTCCAGCCCGTGTGATCCCGGCGTGTGGCTGCGGGTGGTCGGCTGCGGCTGCGCCTCACTCCATGACGAGGTGCGCTGCGTGCTCGCGCAGGTACTCACGCAGATAGGGGGCGGCGAAGTCGACCTTGCCGTAGCCGGCGGTCTTGATGATCCCGGCGGTGAGCAGCCGGTTGCGGTAGACCGACACGTAGTTGACAGGGCGATCCATGCGTTCGGCGATGTCGGCGATCTGTGAGGGGCCGTCGTCCTTGGCGATGCACACGAGCATGGTGCGGTCGACGTCGGACAGGTCGCGTAGTGCCGGAGCATGAACCAGGTTGCCGAGGCGCAGTCGGGCAGCGGTCGTTCCTGCGGCGACTGCTGGCTGGGTCACTGGGCCATCGCCACTGTGCTTCCACACCTGGTACCCCACGAGCTGGATCATGAATGGGTAACCGCCGGTCGCGTTCGCGCACCCTGGGCCAGGTCGTTGCTCAACGCCTTCGCGCCCGTGTCGAAGGTCGACTTCAGGGCCTCACAGACGTCGTCGATGGCCACCTCACCGAGTTCTATCCGCTCGGCTCGACGCAGGAAGGTGGTGATGTCGTCATTGAGGAGCTCTTCAACGGCTTTGGGGAGTCCCGCCATGAGCAGGCCGATGGGAGCCCCTTCGCGAATGAGGTGCTGCACCTCTGTGGACAGGGCTCGCAGTTCCTCGCGCGGAATGGCATGCACTTCGTCGATAGTGAGCAGCAGGCCGGTGCCGTGCTCCGCGAGCCACTGGGTCAGTGCTCGCGCCTTCTGCCGCCAGGAGGGCTCAGGAGCAGGTGCTGCTCCAGTGTTGCGCTACCGCCTCCGAGCGGTGTGCTTAGGGCCTCAAGGAGGTCAACCGTGAGCGCCCCTTGCCGGCGAGCCGCGATAGCTGGCGAGTGAATTCGGTGGCGAGGCGATCCATGAGCCCCTCGCGTGCGGTCTCATCAACGACCACCCAGCCGTGCTCTCGTGCCGAGTCTCCCAGTGCGGTGAGCATGACGGTCTTCCCGACGCCTCGAGCGCCAGTGATGAGCTCCAGGAGTCCGGTGCTCGGGGCCGTCATCGAGGCTCTCCAGAAAACCCTCGATGACGCGGTTGCGGCCAACAAGTAAGGGAGGCGTTGCGCCCGCTGTGGGTTTGAAGGGATTGGCCATGCGTGATCGTCTCCACTTTTGCGCGTTTTTAGATCTTTTAGATCTTTTTATAACTTCAGAACGTGCTGAGTTCCAGTGATGGGAGGTGAAGGCTCGGCCGGATGCGGCGACTCAGTCGGTCTCGGCGCTCAGGTGGCTCAGGGCGACGTCGTGCAGCAGTGAGTTCGTGGCCACCGCGTTGCCCCCGAAGGGACCGGGCTCGCCGTCGAGGGAGGTGAAGCGCCCACCCGCCTCGGTGACCACGGGCACGAGCGCGGCCATGTCGTAGAGCTCGAGCTCTGGCTCGGCCGCCAGGTCCACGGCGCCCTCGGCCACGAGCATGTAGGACCAGAAGTCCCTGTAGGCGCGGGTGCGCCAGCACGACCGCATGAGCCCCAGCATTCCCGCGCAGCCGCTTGACCTGGGCCCACCCCGACAGCGAGGAGTAGGACATCGAGGCCCGGGTGAGGTCGCTCGACGCCGGACACCGACATCCGCCTCGCCGAGCTCAGCGACCGCCCGGTCCAGGCCCCGCCGCCGGACACGGCCCACCAGCGCCTCCCCAGCGCGGGGGCGGAGACCAGCCCGACGACGCACTGGCCGTCCTCGATGAGGCCGATGAGCGTGGCCCACACCGGCACGCCCCGCACGAAGTTCTTGGTCCCGTCGATCGGGTCGATGACCCACTGGCGCGAGGAGTGACCCGGTGGTGGCAGCTCCTCGCCCAGGACGGAGTCACGTCCGCGCGCCCGGCCCAGCTGCTCACGGATGACGCGCTCGGCCTCCCGGTCGGCCTCGGTGACCGGGGTCGAGGTCCGACTTGGTCTCCACGGTGAAGTTCCCCGGCGTCGAAACGGGCCTGGGTGAGGCTGTCCACCTGTTGGCGATCGTGTCGCCAGGTGCAGATCATCTCGCCAGCGCCGCTGTTTGGCGGGGGCGCCGTCGGAGCGGGCGACGCCGCTGCCGGCGAGGGTGCCGCGGGCGGTTCCGGAAAGACGGGGCGTTGTGGGCGGGGAGTCTCGCCCGCGACACCACGGTAGCGGGGAGCAGGGTTCGGTGAGACCACCGTCGTCGGGCGCGCCACCGACCGAGCTCGGCGAGGCGTGCCGAGTCGTTATCAAAACCTTGAGAATCCAGGGCGGTGGTGCGGCAGGGACGAGGTGGGCTGCATTCCGCCGTCATATTGCGGAAAAACAGCATCGAGCATCGTGAGTATAGGCGGATTCGATTTGGCTGCCTGTTATTGGTTCGTTACGCTGACGAGTATGACCCAACCCGGGAGGCTCTATGCAGCATAATGCCGGTTTTTACCAGGGACGACGTCGTCACAGCCGCCCTCGAGATTGGTGTGGACCGGTTCACGATGGGCAAGGTGGCGCGTCGACTGGGGGTGAGTACAGCCGATCTGCGACGCACCGTCAGCTCGCGCGACGATCTGCTCGTGGCCTGCTCTGGAGCGCGTCTCCGCCGACGTCACGCTGCCACCCGCCGGACTGAGCTGGCAGGACTATCTGCGTCAGCTCTCCGACTCCCTGTGGGACGTGCTCGACGCCAATCCCGGCCTGGACCACACCCTCATCGATCTGGCCTGGGCCTATGTGCCCTTCATGTCCGTGGCCAAGCGCGCCCACAACGCCCTCGTTCCGGGCGGCCTGCGCAGCGAGGACGCCCACCTGGCGCTCAACTACACCCTCCGACGGTTCTGACCTCCCACCAGCAGGCGGCAGCCATGGCCGAGACCATCGAGTCCGAGCGCCAGCCGGGCCGCAGCGAGCGCGGCATCGACATCGCCACCCGCATGTGGGACGAGCGCTTCGGCGGGCTCGAGCGCCGCCCTGGGCATGCATCGGTCGAACCAGCTCCACAGCGGTGACGACGCCGACCGCGTCCCCTTCCGCCCCAAGGAGTCCTGGCTGACCGCGGCGCGATGGCTCCCAAGCTGGAGGTCATCATCGGCGGCTTCCCGGCCCGAGCGACGTCCTGTCCACCTCCGGCGCCGGCGACTGGCGCCTCACGGGGAGCATCCCCGCATCACAGTCCAACGACACCAGGGAGTCCTCCGTGAACACTCGTTCTCGTCTTCCACCCCAACATCTCCGAGTCGCGGGTCAACAAGGCCCTCGAGATACGGCGGAGTCGCTCGGCGGCAACATCACCGTGCGCTACATGTACGACATCTACCCCGACTTCAACATCGACGTGGCCATCGAGCAGGCGGGCTCCTGCTGCGCCGACCGCATCGTGCTGCAGTACCCCATGTACTGGCTCTCCTGCCCGCCCCTGCTCAAGAAGTGGCTCGACGACGTCCTCACCTTCGGCTGGGCCTACGGCTCGACCGGCACGGCCCTGCACGGCAAGGAGCTCCTCCTGGCGGTCAGCGTCGGCGGCGCCGGCAGCGCCTACGGCCGCGAGGGCGCGCACATCTACACGATCCACGAGTTCCTGCGGCCCATGCAGGGAACCTCGCGAGTCATCGGCACCAAGTACGCGGTGCCCTTCCTGTCGGTGGGCGCCCTGGAGATCACCGACGAGGCCATCGCCCGGCGCGCGCAGGACTACGCCGCGGTCCTCCAGACCGCCGAGCTCCCGATGCTCGACATCTTCGGCTGAGGCGCTGCCCGCCCCTGAGCCCGTTGGGTCCCCGTCGGCGCGATCGCTGGCGGGGACCGCGCGTTGATACCGAGTGCGCCGTAGGATTCCGGCATGGTTGAGATCGTCGCGTACCGGCCGGAGCAGCGTCAGGCGCTGCTGGACCTGTCCCTGCGCGCCTGGGCCCCGGTGTTCCCGCTTATGGAGCAGGACGTGCCCGCCTTCGTCTACCACTCCTTCTACCCCGAGGGCTGGCGGCAGCGGCAGGCCGCGGATCTCTGCTGAGGTCCTCGACGGCGAGCTCGACGGCGTCGACGTCGCCGTCCTCGACGGTCGACCCGGTGGGCTGGGTGCACCGCGCCTGCATCCGAGGACAGGATGGGGAGGTCTACATCGTCGTCGTCGACCCCGACTACCAGCGCCGCGGCATCGGCTGGGCCCTCCTGAACCACCCATGAGCGGGCCCGGGCCGCCGGGATGGCTCATGGTGATGGTGGAGACCGGCAGGGGACCACGGACACTGCCCCGCCCGCGCCACCCACGAGGGGCCTCGGCTTTCCAGCGCTGGCCGGTGGCCCGCTACTCGAGGACCCGTCCGACGGCGACTGGAGACGCGTGTGAGGTCATCGAGTGCGGGCATGAGCCGGTTCAGCCGGTCCGGGGCCCCGGGCAGAAGCTGGACGCTGCTCAGCCGCGGTGCTCCAGGACGGGCAGCGTCCTGCTCGCCAGCGTGGCCGCGTAGTCCTCGACCTCGGAGCCAGGGCCTCATCGGTGATGGTGAGGGTCCCCGGTGGTGGTGAAGGGCCTCGAGTAGGTCATCTGACGCATGTCCGCCGTCGCCTGGAGCGGCGCAGCAGCTCGGTGATCGTGTAACTGCGTAGGGCCCTGCGGCTGTAGGCGCCGCACGGCTCCGCCGGTGCTGACGGCCACCAGCAGCTCCCTTGCCCGGCTCAGCGCGTTGCCGGTCGAGCCGTAGGCCCAGCCGTAGAGAGGAGCGCGTCGTCCTCCCACCGCTTGGAGCAGGGCGGGGTGAGCACCAGTACAGGGGAACTGGAGGACGATCCGGTCGGCGGGTCTCCAGGATCGCCTGCTCGGCGTCGACGTCGACCTTCTGGTCCGGAGATGTCGTACATGTAGCGCACGGGATGACGTCGTCACCGAGGGTCTCGGCCCTGGCCGCCAGGGGAGCGGTTGACGCGTGAGTCGGTACATGTCGGGGTGGAAGACGAGAACGCAGGGTCTTCGCGAGCGCTCCCTGCGTTCAGGTGGTGATGATGGACGGTGCGTCTGTGCGGTGAGGGAGACGTCAACGACGTCGTGCCTCCGCCAGATGCGTGCGCACCGCCGCGCCGTGCGGGTGCGGACCGGATCAGGGCTCCAGGAGCACCTTGATGGCGCGGCGCTCGTCCACTGGCCCCTGTAGGCCTCGGCGGCGTCCTCCAGGGCAGGCGCAGGGTGAAGACCTTGCCGGGGTTGATCTCGCGCTTCGAGGATGCGTCGATGAGGTCGGGCAGGAAGTGGCGCACAGAGCGGGGCCGCCCAGCATGTTGATCTCGGCGAAGAAGAGCTGGTCCCCGGGCAGGGAGACGCCGTGAGCCACGCCCACGTAGCCGAGGTAGCCCGCCGGGCGGCAGGAGGCGATGGCCCGCATCATCGAGGTCTGGTTGCCCACGGCCTCGACGACGCCGTGCGCGCCGTAGCCGCCGGTGAGCTCTTGACCTCTCGCCGCGCCCTCGTCGCCGCGCTCGCGGCGATGACGACGTCGGCGCCGAACTCGGGCCAGGGCCGCCCGGTCCTCGTGGCGGGAGAAGGCGATGACCCTCTCGGCCCTAGGGCCTTGGCGGCCAGCACCGCGGACAGGCCCATCGGCGCCGTCGCCGACCACCGCGATGGTCTTGCCGGGGCCGGCCTGGGCCGCCACGGCCCCGAACCATCCGGTGCCCAGGACGTCGGAGGCGGCCAGCAGCGAGGCGATGATCTCCGGGTCCTCGGTCTGCCGCCGGGGACGACGACGAGGGTTCCGTCGGCCAGGGCCACGCGCGTGTACTCGGCCTGGGTGTCGCTCGATGAAGCCGCCGTTGGCGCAGCGCGACTGGTAGCCGTCCTCGCAGATCTCGCAGGTGTTGTCGCTCAGGCAGAAGGAGCCGACGACGAAGTCGTCGACCTTGACGCTCTTGACGTCGTCGCCGACCTCGACGACGGTGCCCACGTACTCGTGGCCCATGGGCGCGGCCTCCTCCAGGGGCTGGATGCCCCGGTAGGGCCATATCAGAGCCGCACACGCAGGCGGCCTCGAGCTTGATGACGGCGTCGGTGGGTCTCGATGACGTGGGGGACCTCGCGGTCCTCGACGCGGGACGTCACCGGCGGCGTGCATGACGACGCCGCGCATCGTGGTGGGCAGGGCAGGAGCAGAAGCAGTCACAGGTACGTCCTCACATCAGTGCGGGTTGATATGTGAAGACTCAGACACGCGCCGTCCGACGCGGGTCCACCGCCTGGCAGGTTCTGTCAGGGCCACCAGCGGGACTGTGGAGTATCGGCTCTCAGCCTGAGGGCTCGGCGTAATCGGCCGAGCACGGGCGAAGACCGGCGCCGGCGAGCGGCAGCGTCGACGATCGCGGGATGATCGCGCTCGGCCGAAGCCCGATCGAGCCCGGCAGGCGCTTACCGACCCCGCTCGACCTCGTGTCCGACGTCGCACGCGGCGCCGCGCGGCAGGGGCAGAACCAGCGGGTCCCGGTGAGCGGGTCGGAGATGACCTGCACGGCCACGCTGAAGACACTCCTCGACCATCTCGGCGGTGACGACCTCCTCGGGCCGCCCGTGGGCCACGATGGAGCCCAGTGCGCATCGCGATGACCTCGTCGCCGTAGCGGCAGGCCTGGTTGAGATCGTGAGCACCGCACGATCGTGGTCCCCAGCTCGGTGCTGAGTTTCTGCGGCACAGCTCGAGCGAGATCCACCTGGTGGCCAGGTCCAGGTAGGTGGTCGGCTCGTCGAGCAGCAGGATGTCAGTGCATGGGCCGGGGCCACGGCCACCCACACCCGCTGACGCTGACCACCGGAGAGAGCGCCACGTGCCGGTTCGCCAGGCTCGACGACGTCGGTGCGCGCTTGCGCCCTCGGTGACGGCTGCGTCGTCGTCGGGCGACCACCGGTGTGAGCGACCAGTAGGTCGGCTGCCGCGCCACCTGGGCTCGTGGACCGTGATCCCGGGCGGGGCGATCGAGGCAGATCATGAGCATGCCCACCCGCCGGGCGAGCTTCTTTGGTGCCAGGGAGGCGATGTCACGGCCATCGAGGACCACCTGCCCGGCTGATGGTGAGATCACCCGGCTCATGGCGCGCAGCAGCGGACTTACCGCAGCCGTTAGCTCACGATCATCGTCACCGCGCCCGGGGTGATGGCCGTGCTTCAGGTCCTCGATGATGGATGACTGGACAGAAAGTAGGCCAGGATGTTCTTTCGGACGCCCAGGCCCGTGGAAGGGGCCTGCGTCCGCGGGCGCCCGTCGAGACGGGGGAGGGCACGGCTACTTTCTTCAGGGAGTCGGAGACCGTGGTGAGGATGGTGCGGATGCGGCCGTCGGGCCGGCGTTGAGGAAGAAGGCGTCGTCGTCGACCTGGACGGCCTGCTTTGGCGTCGACGTCTGCGCTGGCCACAGATCCAGTGAGGTGACCTTCGAGGCGTCGCCGCCCTGAATAACGCCGTGTAGAACAGCCAGTCGCCATTGGCCTGCTCGAGCCGTTCGGGGAGATGTCCTTGAGGTGCCAACAGTGAACTGCTGGTCCTTGGGGCGGCGTGCCCCACGTCGGCCAGCACCGAGCCGGGGGTGGACAGCGGGCCGAGCCGAGGCGCAGACGCTCCTCGTTGTGGCGCGCAGCAGGGAGACCGCGGGGCGCCTCGATGGCGCGCGCCGGCCTTGGCGGCGTCGTATGCTCGCAGGTCTCCAGCCACTTGGCCGTAAAGTCGGGCTTGCCCAGGGCTATCGGCCACGAGCAGGAAGTCCTGCTTCCAGTACTGGCCGTGTTCGTGCGGTCACCACCGTCGGGGGCGATGGCGGACATGGAGGCGTAGACCCTCGTCGGTTCTTTCCTTGATGGCCCCGTTCATGAGGATGAGGTCGCCAGGTTGCTGACGGCCTCCACGCTGGGGTCCTTGCGGGAGCCGATGTCCGTGAGCGAGCCCAGCTGGTCGGCGTACTTGGGAAGGCCTTTCTGAGGTAGTCCGGCACGGCCTCGGCGCCGTCGCCCTTGGTGGAGCCTCCACCGGGCACGATGCCCAGGGTGAGGGCGACGTCGAGCCGGCTGGTGGCGATGACAACGACCTCGTGGGGGCCGCGGGGTCTCGGCTGGAGCCCTTTGAAGCTGGGTGACCGTGCGGGGAAGACGTCGTCGACCTGACCTGAGCCCTTTTCTTGCCTCGGCATGCCGGTGGGCACCGAGGATGTCGGGTGGCTGGCTCTGCGGAGGCGGACGAGTCTGGGAGGCTGCCGAGTCCGATCCGCCCTTCTTGGAGGAGCAGGCGGCCAGGACGGGTGAGTAGCGGCTACAGTCCCGCGAAGGCAATCGCGGACCGGCGGCTGTAAGAGCGATGCTCATGTGCTTAGGGCTAACTCACGTCACTGTTTTGATCAAGAATCAACCCGTGGGAAACGAGGTAGGAGGCAAGATCGCCTCAGGTCCCGGATGGGCGTTGTGCTGCTCATCCGCCTCGGTGCTGCTTTCGGCGTTGATCCTCGCTCAGCCCCGCTGTCGGGACCCGCAGCCTGACCTGAGGGAGATTCTCACCGCCGCGGGCAGAGGGAAGACCGTCGCCTCCCATCATCATCTGGAGGATGCGCATGCCGCGCACCGTTCTGGCCGTCGTCGTCGGGGCTGCCCCGGCCGTCGCGGGAGTCGTCATGCAGGGACTGACCCGCAAACCCACTGGCCGAGCCTGGAATCCTCGGCGTCAACGCCGGCGTCTCCTCGCCGTCGTCCTGTCGCCGTCCGTCCTGGGAGTCGACGACGTCGGCGGCTACCTCTGGTTCGCCTTCGCCGGGGCGGCTCTGGCCGCAGGACTCGTCCACCTCATGGCCCGCCGCAGCGCCAACGCAGGGCCGGCGCGCCTGGTGCTGGCCGGGGTGGCGCTGGGAGCCAGCCTGCGCGCCATCACCGGCACCATCACCATGTACGACTCCAAGACCTTCGACTCCTACCGCTTCTGGGTCCTGGGTTCGCTCGCTCGGCGCGACGCCGGCCTGCTGGTGTGGATCGGCCCCTTCCTCGCCGTCGGCCTCGTGCTTGCCCTGACCTCCGGGCTGACCCTCAAATGCCCTGGCGCTGGGAGGAGCAGGCCAGGGCCCTGGGGGTGAGCCCCGCACGGGCGCGCGCCCTGGCGCTGGCCGCCATCACGCTTCTGTGCGGGGCGTCGACGGCGGCCGTCGGCCCGATATCCTTCGTCGGGCTCGTGGTGCCGCAGGTGCTGCGGCTCGCCCTGGGGGCCGACCAGCGCAGGCTGCTGGCGGTCCCGTGGCCGGGCCGATCCTGCTCCTGGGGGCCGACATCCTGGGGCGCGTCCTCATCGTTCCCGCGGAGATGGAGGCCGGCGTCGTCACAGCCTTCATCGGTGGCTCCCGTCCTCCTGGCCATGGTGAAGGACGCACGGGGTGAGGACCCGACGAGCCGGCCCACCGCGAATCCACGACCCTCGGAGGCGTGAGTCGCGCGCGAACCGGAAGGGTCGGGGCAGCAGGTCCGCCTCGAGGGCCTCCCCGGTCCTTCCGTGAGGCTGCCCGTGGGCCCCGGCAGAGATCCTGATCCACCGCCGCGCCGTCACGGTGACGACCCTCCTGGTCCTGACGGCCCTGGCGGTCATGGTGCTGACGGTTCTCACCGGCACCTCACAACGATCTCCTCGGCGGACGCTCTGGGGACGCTGCTGCGCGGCACGGGAAGCGACCTGCGATCGCTTCATCGTCATCGACCAGCGTCTGCCACGGGCGCTCGCGGCCGTGCTGGTGGGGGCGATGCTGGCGCTGTCGGGCGCCATCTTCCAGAGCCTGTCCCGCAATCCTCTGGGCAGTCCCGATATTGTCGGCTTCACCACCGGTGCCTCGACGGGAGGGCTGCTGGCCATCTTGTTGGCTTCCGCCTCCTCGACCTTCCAGATCGGTGCCGGCTCGATCCTCGGTAGGTTTTCGCGACGGCGGCGTCTGTCGCATTTGTCGCGCTGCGCCGCGGGATTGGCGGCGACAACCTCATCCTGGCTGGTATCGCCCTGTCGGAGATGCTGTCGGCGGCCAACGGCTACCCTCATCTCCCGGGCCTCCTCCAGAGCGCCGAGGCGGCCAAGGCCTGGCAGTACGGCTCCTTCAACGCCATCTCGTGGGGGCAGGTCCGCCCGCTCCTCATCGCTGCGATCGTGCTGCTGCCGCAGGTGCTCTGGCTTATTCGGCCCGCCTCCATGCTGGAGATGGGCGACGACGCCGCCACCAGCCTGGGAGCGCGCGTGAGCCGGATCCGTGGGGTGATGCTCGGTTACGGCGTGGTGCTGGCTGCCGTGTGTGTGGCGGTGGCCGGGCCGATCGGCTTCCTGGCGCTGGCGGCTCCGCAGCTGGCGCGGCGCCTGAGCCGGTCGGCCGGGATCACGATGGTCGCCTCGGCCGCCATGGGAGCGCTGCTGCTGGGCGGCGCCGATCTTCTGGCGCAGCGGCTGCTTGGCCCCTTCCAGATCCCGGTGGGCCTGGTCAGTGCCGCACTGGGCGGGATGTATCTCATCTGGCTGCTCATGTGCCCCTCCGGGCGTGCCGGACAAGGTGGCTGAGGCTGCGCCAGAGGGACGGGGGGCGCGAGTCCGGGCCCGTGGGGTGCTGATTGGGCTGTGTGATGGTTGCTGGAGTTGTGCGAGGTCAGGTGGCGCGATCCACCTGGGGTGGACACGATCTCGGCTGTGGGGCCAAGGCGCTGCGCCCAGGTGGTGCACGGCCACCAGGTGGCGCGGCCTGGCGGTAGCCGGTGGTAGCTCGAGAGGTTCGGAGTGGTATCGAGCCAGGCTTGATCTGTGTCGGCTCAGGTAGCCGGATGCGAGCAGGACTCACGCAGTCGCAACGGCATGTCCGATGTGCGTCGGCTCGTGTGGAGCAGTGGACTGGGCGAGCGCCGGCTGGTCAAGACTGACCCGGGTTTTTCCGCCAGGGGTGGTTGTCGGGTCTGGCGGCGGTGTGGGGTGTGGCGGTGTCAATACACCCGCCCGGGCGGGCAGTGCTGCCTGACCCGATGGGGTGGAGCTGTTTCGGTAGCGAGGAGGCTCTCGTGATGAGTCTGTCTCGACAATCCCCTGTGCCCGCGGGCGCGCAAGGCTCAGCACCCGGTCGCAACCGGGGATCCGTGCCGGCGCAGTGGCGTCTGGCACCGCAAGGCCCTCAGGCCCGACCGAGCCGTGGCCCCGTCGACGAGCTCAAGGAGCGGACCGCCCCTGACAGGAGGGACCCGGAACGCCCGAGCAGACCAGCGCACAGGCGTTACGGTCACTTGCCCCGGCCGGCCTCCGACGCCGGTGGGCGGCGGGGCTGACGATGGCGTGTGTGTGCTGGCTCCGGGGGGTGGCTGCCTGCTCGCTGAAGGATGTCAGGCCGAGGCCGGCGCAAGCACCAGTGCCAGCGCCTCAGCGGCCGTCGCCGGCCGAGCAGGGCATCGCCGACGCCAACGCCTCGGCGACCGCCTCCCGAGAAGCCGCCCCTGACACCCGAGCTGCGGGCCCAGCGCGACACCGCCCCTGGCTGAACCCGCACCCGCCAAACCTGCGCACATGGATGAGGAGTCCGCACGAGGTGCCACCGGCAGCGTCTACTACTTCCTCGACCTCCTACCGCTACGCCTTCACGACCGGCAACACCACTGAGCTCGCCGCCATGAGTGATGACCAGTGCAAATTCTGCCAGTCCACCATCAACGACGCTGACGATGCTCACAGAAAGGGAGGATGGCACAAATGGGATCAGGAAATCGTCAGCGCAAACTTATTACGAAAAATCAGAAGGATACGACTACAACAGGATTAAAGTAGTCATCAACTATGGGTCGATGACCTCATGCCCTGAGTGCCGGAGCGCAAAATCGCAGTCGTCAGAACGCTATATAACGTGATCAAGATGGTGAACTTTGGGGGTTCGATACAGTGGTGGCAGACTGGAGGGTCGCCGTTGAGGTAGTGTCGACAATGATGCAAGCGTAGCGCCGCTGCTGCCATAGTTTCGCGCTTTACGTCATAGTCTACCCTGCCCACGGAGGGCTGAAGTAACAGGACCTCAACCCTTCCTGTGGCGAAATCAGGCGCAAGAAACGTCGATGGTGGAAGCCAGGCCTACGGTGAGGTCACTGGAGCAGGTCCCTCAGGAAGTGCGCCGGAGCCCGGTGGCCGCTGTCCCAGGAGCATCCGACCGTGTCGGCGTCGGATCCGTCGATGATGGGACGAGCAGCCCCACCAAGTCTGCGTCAGCGATGGTGGCTGAATCCCGGACATGGACTGCATGGCCGACAAGATCCTTCACCCCTCCTGGCCCCAGGAAGATGTGCTGCTCGCTGGCGGTGAGTGGGTCCTGCGGGCATCACGATCACCACCCGCCAGGCCGCCACACCCCTCATCGCCTCCGGCTCAGGCATCCCGCCAACCACCCGGCCCCAAGGTCATCATCTCCAAGGCCTTCATCGTCTACACCAACCCCGCCACCCGCTACCAGACGACCACCATCCTGGGCACCACCATCGACGTCGAGTTCACCCCCACCTCCCACACTCTGGAACTGAGCGACGGCACCACCACAACCACTACCGACCCCTGGAGCCCCCTACCCCCACCAGACCGTCACCCACCACTACAAGCACACCGCAAAAGACGTCACCACCACCCTGACCACCACCTGGACCACCCGATTCCGCCCCGCCGGCGAGACCCAGTGGCGCACCATCGACGGCACCATCACCACCACCGAGACCTCCACCCCCTACGACCTCGTCCGCCCTGTCTCCCACCTCACTGACGACGCCGAGGAAGCCCAAGGCCACTAGAACCCGCCAGCCCTGGGCACCTCGGAGGCTCGCAGAGACGCACCCAAGGGCTCGCGGACCGCACCAGCGACCTCCGCAGTCATGCACCCCAGTGGTCGCCCATGGCGAACCAGGCACTTGGCCATCCCCTGGAATCGCCTCCACCACCGCGACATGCTCCAACCACCCGACCCACCACGTCCTGAGCCGTCCCCTCCGCCCACCACCTGAGACCGTCCACCACACCTCAATCCCACACCAGCCCACCTAGCAAGATGCGAGCAAACCCTCACCCAGCCGAAACACCATTCCTGCATCCCAGCTCGCGATGCCCCGCGCCACGGCCCCCGTCAGCCGGCCGCCCACGCCTTCACGTGCCGCCGTCGAGATTGACGAGTCGGCTGGTGTAGCCGGCCGCCCGCAGTGCCTCGATGGCCCGGGCTGAGCGGATCCCCGGCGGCGCACACGACCACGGTCGTGCGCGCGACGTCCAGCTCGTCCATGCGCGCCACCACTCACGCAGCGGAATGTGCAGCGCCCCTTCCATCGGCCTCGACGCGTCACCTCGATCTCCTCGCGCACGTCCAGCAGTCAGCCGGGGCCTGGCGCGCCAGGAGCCGTCCAGCCGGCAGCAGAGACGGTATCCGCTGCCGACTCTGCTGTTGGGGCCTCTCCGGTCCCTTGAATCCGTGGGGACGCACTGGAATCAGGCCTGGACCCTTCAGATTGCCGGTGGAGTCGTCCTCTGCGGTTCGCGCATGCGGCTGCGCATCGGCGCCAGGAGTTTGGGGATCGTGCAGGAATCGGCCTCCGTCACCAGCGCAGTGATAGTCGGGTTCTCCCCGCACGCCGGGCAGGCCGGGTTCTTCGCCACGGGGATCTCTCGCAGCCTCCCACCCCAGACGTCCAGCAGTGCCAGCCTCCCCAGCAGCGGCTCGGCACCACCGATGATGAGCTTGAGCGCCTCGGCCGCCTGCATCGTTCCGATACTCCCGGCAGCACTCCCAGGCACTCCGGCCTCGGCGCAGGAGGGCACTGATGCCGCGGGCGGTGGAGTGGGTGCAGGCACCGGTAGTACGGACCCGACGGGCGTCGAAGACCCCCACCCGCCCGCTGAACCCCGAGCACCGCCCCGTGCACGAGCGGCAGCCCCAGCAGGACGGCGGCGTCGTTGACGAGTACCGCGTGGGGAAGTTGTCCGTCCTGTCGATGACCACGTCCCAGCCGCGCAGCAGACCCAGAGCGTTGTCGGCCGTCAGACCGAGTCCGGTGGGTGACGACCTCGACGTCGGGGTTGAGCGCCCTGATCGCCCCGGCCGCCGAATCCACCTTTGGGACGCCCCACGCGCGGCTGTGATATGGATGACCTGGCGCTGAGGCTGCAGACATCGACGTCGTCGTCGTCGATGAGCCCGATCGTGCCCCACCCGGCGGCCGCCAGGTACAGGGCCGCCGGGGCCCGAGGCCGCCGGCACCGACGAGCAGGACCCTGGGACGCGGATGCGCTGCTGCCCCACTGATCCCCACCTGCGGAACCAGGGCATTGCGGTGGTAACGCCCCAGCTCGTCCTGGCTCAGCGGGCCGCAGACGCCTCGGCAATGATCGAGTCTCCGTCGTTCCCGTTCACTCGCACCTCACGTCCTCCTCCCTCATCTCTCCTCGACACGTGGTGGGCGTTCAGCCCGGCGAGCCACGATACGTACCTGAACCGCCTTGATGACGCAGCAGATCTCCCGACCCTCGGTGATGCTGAGCTCGGCCACGGCCCCGGCGGTGACCGCCGCCGACAGCCGCCGTCCTCCCTCCAGCTCCAGGCGCACACTCACCAGCGCCCCCTGAGCGCTCCAGCCCCCGTCACCCGGCCGGTCAGGACGTTGCGGGGCTGCCGCGCGGTGCCTCGCGGTAGAGGGCGACGGCGTCGGGCGGCACCAGTGCAATCCCCGGCGCTCCGGGGCGGAGAACCTCGCTCTGGTCCTCCTGTCGGCCCTGGCCGCTCCGTGCAGGGGTCCCGTCCTCGGTCGGCTCCTAGGGGCGGCCGTGAATGACCCGCCCCGACGGCAGCCGCAACCCCGGAGCCTCGGCCTCGCCGTCGACGACGCCCGTGAGCGCGGCCGTCCCCGTCAGACGGGCGACGAAGTCCGAGCGCGGCGCGGACAGGACCCGCGCCGTCGGCCCCTGCTCCACCACGCGCCCCCGCTCCAGGACGACGACGTCCTCGGCCAGCGCCGTCAGGTCCAGGACGTCATGGGTCAGCAGCAGCGTCAGCCCCTCCTCGGCGCATCGGCGCGACACCAGGCGGCGCATCTCCTGACGGGCGGTGACGTCCAGGGCCGACATCGGTTCGTCGAGGACGAGCAGACGTGGTCCCGTCGCCAGCGCTCGGGCCAGGGCCACGCGGGCCGCCTGCCCGCCCTGAGAGCGCACCCTCCCTGAGCGGGAGTGCCAGGTGCGCGGCACCGACGGCGGTCAGCTCGACGTGTGCCCGCCTCACCGCTCCGCCCGACTCCGCCCCTGGCAGCGCAGCGCGAAGACCACGCTTTGCCTGAGACCGGCATATGGGTGAAGACGCCCGGCCTCCTGGCCGAGCAGTGCCACCTGACGGCGCCCGGCGCGGACGAACCTCCCTGAGCCGTCCAGGACCCGCCCGCCCAGATCACCCGGCCGTCTCGGCATCCAGTAGACTGGCCACGACGGAGCAGACCGTCGACTTGCCTCGGAGCCGTTGGGACCGACGTGAGCGCCACCCGTGCCCGGCTCCACCCCCAGGTCGACGACGACGTCGCGCCTGCCCGCCAGCCTCGAAGGCGACCTGCAGGTCCTGGCTGCGGGAGTCCCCGGCCGCGGGCGGCTGCGCCCGTGGGGGTCGAGATGACGCTGTCGGGCCCAGCCGAGGGAGCGTTCAGCGTGCGGGCGTGGACGGGAAGGAGCCTCATCGGCCCTCGCCTCGGCGTGCGGAGCGCATGAGAGCGGCGACGGGGACCACTCCACAGTCGTGGCCCCTGACAATGAGGAAGGACAGCCTGATGAGCACCGCGGCCAGGGGCTTGCGTGACGTGGGCAGTCCTTCTCCTGCTCCAGGTAGATGGCCAACGGCATCGTGCGGGTGATCCCTCCTGAGCCGGGCGAAGGCGATGGTCGCCCTGAACTCGCCCAGGCTGCGGCCCAGGGCCAGGGCGGTACCGCGAGCCAGGCTGAAAGGCCAGCGGCAGCGTGATCTGCCCCAGGGACCCGCCACGGGCCCGCGCTCCCAGACCTCGGGCGGTCAGTCTCGGCCTGCTCGTCGCGGCTGCTGCAGCGCCGCCCAGGGTCACCACCAGGTAGGGCATGGAGACGAAGACCTGAGCGATGACCACCGTGTCGTCGAGAACGCGATGGAAGCCCCACTCACGCAGCTGAGCCCTCCAGGATCCCCTTTGTTGCCCAGGGTCGACAGTGCAGGCGATACCGGCCACCACCGGTGGCATCGTCATCGGCAGCACCGCGAGGATCGCGCGCGAGTCCTCACACCCGGCCAGCTGCGGGCCAGCAGGAGCGCCAGCGTACGCCCGCACCACGCAGATCGCCGTGGAGACCCAGGCATGCGTATCGACAGCCACAGGGCGGCTTTGCGCCGACGGCGTCGCCAGCAGCTCGAGGCGAGCTGCCCCCAGGAGACGCGGGTCCCCATACCCACCAGGGGCAGGATGATGGCGCACCCCCAGGATTGCCAGCACGGTCGACAAGCACCGGCAGAGAACGATGGGCCCGCCCGCGCCGGGTCAGGGCGCGGCGGGCCGTCGCGGCTGCTGTGCGGATTGTGCAGTGGAAGACATCCGGTTCACCGGACCATGTCTACCGGATCACCGACTCGAGTGCCTGCACCGTCACGAAGCAGTCGTCTCGGCGGTGGGCTTGTCCGCCTCCGGGAGGTCGACGCCGGCGGTCGCGGCCTGGGACGGGACGCTGCTGGTTCCTGCGCTGGATCCGGTCCCGGTGCTCGCACCGGCAGTGGCGCTGCCCGCGCCCTGAAGCGTGCTTTGGCCAGGATCTCCTGGCCTGTCTTGCCGGTGACGGCGTCGATGAAGACCTTGGCGCCCGCGGCGTTCTCGGGCTGGCGGTCTGTGCGATCGGTAGTGGTTGACGACGCCGCCGTCGGGGATGTCGATCTTTGTCCACCTTGTCCTGTGGCCGCGGCTGCGTCGGTGGTGTAGACGATGCCGGCATCGGCCTCACCGGACTCGACCTTGCCGCGCACGTCGGTCACCTTCGCTGCCTCGGAGGCCGGGCTGAGGGCGACACCCCTGGGCGTCGGCGAGTTTCTTGGTGGCCTCTGCCGCAAGGCACCTCCGGGGCGTAGATGACCAGGTGCTGGCGCCTCGAGCGAGGAGTCCAGTCCGGTGATGCCCTTCGGGCTGCCCCCTTGGGCACGATGAGGGTCAGACGTTGGTGGCGAACCTCGGTCTGGGAGCCGACCAGCTTCTGGGTCCGCGGCGTCCTTCATCGTGGAGTTGTTGGCGGCTGTGGACGTCGGCGCTGCTGCGCCCTGACAGTGAGGTCACCAGGTCCTGGGAGCCCTGAAGTCGAAGGAGACGTCCAGGCCGGGGTTGTCCTTCCACGGTCTTCTCGATCTCCTCGAAGGCATCCTGAGAGAGGCTGCGGCCAGGACCGTGACCTTGCCGGTGGCCCCTCAGCGCGGCAGAGGCGGCGCTCGAAGCGGCGCCGGTGGAGCTAGTTGATGCGCCGCCCCCGCAGGCTGCGAGCGAGGACGACGGAGAGCATGCTGACGGCGGCGATGGCCAGCGGCGGGAGATACTCATGCGTGTCCTTTCGTCAGGCGGGGCGGCCGGTTCAGGCGCCCCTGGGACGGGCGACGTCGTTGACCCCTGGGCTTCCTGGTGCCCTGGGTCCTTACCGGGGTCCAGCCACGTGAGGTCCGGGCAGTGGAGGTGGCCCCTTCGCGTGAGCGGTAGACCACGTAGGGGCGGGTCACGTAGCCCACGGGCGCGGAGACCGCGTGGACCAGGCGGGTGAAGGGCCAGATCGCCAGGAGCAGGAAGCCCGCGATGACGTGAAGCTTGAAGGAGACCGGTACGTCGGTCATGAGCTCGGGGCGCGGCTGGAGAACCAGTACTGACCGCAGCCAGGGGCTGATCGTCTCGCGGTAGTCGTAGCCATGGGCGTCGGTGAGCTGGTTGAGGACCGTCGCGGCCGAGCCCAGCAGGACCGGGACAATGAGGAAGCAGTACATGACCAGGTCGTTGCGGGTGGTGGCCAGTCGCACGCTCTTGACGACGACGCGCCGGTAGATGAGTCCGGCCATGCCCAGGATCGTCATAATGGCCGCGAAGGTGCCCATGTAGGTGGCGCCCAGGTGGTACATGTGCTGGGAGACGCCCAGCATCCCGGTGACGTCCTGGGCACCAGGAGCCCTGACGACGTGACCGCCCATCACCATGAGGAAGCCTCAGGTGGAACAGAGGGAGGCCAGGCGCAGGATGCGCGACCGTTCCACCGCGAGGAGCGCGAGGTCCACCCGAACTGGTCGGTGCGCCACCGCCAGATCATGCCTGCCACCAGCAGCACCAGGCTGGCGTAGGGCAGGGCCACCCACAGGAGGTTCTGCTGAATCGGGCCCATGTCATGCCTCCTGGCTGTCGTGAGGGGACGTGTCGGCGACCGGTACAGGGTCCGGCAGGGTGGGTGAACCAGACAGGCTCGGCTGCGTACGGAACGGTGGGAAGGCAGGTGTCGGTGACACCGACGGTCTCGGTGGGCGGGCCGGCTGCCACGAGGGCGCGCACTCGCTCGGCGGTGGCCCCGTCGATCCGCGGCAGGGTCAGCTGAGACGGCCTCCACCAGTCCCCGCGTAGGGGAGGCGGCGTCGGCCAGGGCGCTGCGCAGCACTCGATGCCCCTCGCGGTGGAGGACAGGAGCGCGCCGGGTCACATCGTCGCCGCTGCGCGCGGACAGCTCGAGGACCACCGGCAGGTAGTCGGGCAGCTCATCGGCGGCCATCTCGTAGCCGGCCGCCGCCAGCGCCTGTTTGAAGGCCAGCAGCGCAGCGCCCCGGTGCCGGTGCCTCCCACCGTGTAGTACGTCAGGCAGGCAGCAGCGGCGACGCCGGTCGAAGACCTCCACATAGTGCTCGGCCATGGCCGCCGCGCCGCGGCGCTCGGGCCTGAGCGATGAACTCCTCCAGGAGGACGGCCACCTCCGGCGGTAGCGTGGCCAGCTCGGCCTCGACGGGCATCCAGACGCGTCTCCAGACCGCCCTCGGCCGGGTAGTCCAGCAGCAGCGAGGCCGCCATATGCACGGTGGCTCGCTGAGAGGAGTCCAGGGGTACCTCGGGGCGCCTCACAGACCCGGGGAGCGCGGACGAAGGAGACCATCTCAGAGGTCCCTGGGAGCGGCGACCGCGGGGCCGGTCGAACCGGTCCGTGAGGGGCCATCGGCCTCCTGCGCCCGCCCCACCGGCTGGGGCACGCCGATCTCCGGCATTCCCGAGCCGGCAGCCGGCACCGGCCTCGGCGCACGGTCGGCAGCGGCAGGCTCACTGGGCCGTTGCCCACGCCGCCCTGCCCGTGGAAGGAGGCGACGTCGGGGTGGCAGCCGGCCGGCGCCCCCTCGCCCAGGAGGGTCTTGACATCGTTGCCCATGGACCCATACCGCGCGGGACCCTCGGGCTTGCGGTGGGGATGACGTAGCGGTCGTCGTACTTGGCGATGGCCAGCAGCCGGTACATGGCCTCCAGCTTCTCGGCGCTCAGGCCTACGGCGGCGGCGATGGCCGGGTCGGGCTCGCGGCCCAGGCGCACGTCGCGCATGGGAGCGCATCGCGGCCAGACGCCGCAGCACGAGCTCCACCGTGCTGGTCTCACCGGCCGTGAACAGACCCGCCAGGTACTCCAGCGGGATGCGCATCTCGGAGACGGCCGTGAGCAGCACCTGTGGTCCTCCCCGTCCAGGCCCTGCGGCCGCCACCGTCGACGACCGGGGAGAGCGGCGGGATGTACCCAGACCATCGGCATGGTGCGTGGTACTGGGGTGCAGGGGCAGGGCCACCCATAGGTGTCGATGAGGTCCCAGATGGGGGAGGCCTGGGCCGCCTCGATCCAGTTGTCCGGGACGCCCTCGGCGCGTGCTCCCGGCCACGACCTCGGGGTCGTGCTGGAGCAGGATCCGCGCTGGGCCATGCACAGGTCCTGCGGGTCCTGATTGCGGCGGCCTGCGAGACCCGGTCGGCGTCGTAGAGGAGGACGCCCAGGTAGCGCAGGCGGCCCACGCAGGTCTCCCGAGCCACAGTGGCCTCGCCGACCTCCAGGCGCGGGTAGCACAGGGTGCACTTCGGCCTGCCGGTGGTGTGGTTGAAGTAGACCTTCTGTAGGGCAGGCCGACACGCACATGCGCCAGCCGCGGCAGGCGTCCTGGTCCACCAGGACGATGCCGTCCGGTGCGCTTTGGTACATGGCACCTCGACGGGCAGGCGGACACGCAGGTGGGGTTGAGGCAGTGCTCGCAGATGCGCGGCAGGTAGAACATGAAGGCCGACTCGATGTCAGTGCGCACCTTCGTGCTCATCGCCTCGATGATCGGGTCCTGCTGGAGGGTCTCCATGGAGCCGCCCAGGTCGTCATCCCAGTTGGGACCCCACTTGATGGTGGGCATGTACTTGCCGGTCAGCTGGCTCTTGGCGCGCGCCACCGGAAGCGCCGGGGAGTCCTCAGCTCGAGAGCAGACGGTCGTGCTTCGTAGGTCCACGGCTCGTGTAGTCCTCGACCGTGGGCATCTCCGCTGGCGAAGATGTTTGACCAGTCGGCGCAGGCGTCCGCCGCTGAGCAGGCGCAGGTGCCCTCGAGGCGCGTGCGCTCCCAGCCGCGCCAGGTGTCCTGGTCCTCCCACCCTTTGGGTAGCTGACACCGGACGGGTCTCGACGTTGTTGAACCACATGTACTCGGTGCCCTCGCGGTTGGTCCAGGCCTGCTTGCAGGTCACTGAACAGGTGTGGCAGCCGATGCACTTGTCGAGGTTCATCACCATTGCGATCTGGGCCATGACCTTCATCAGAACGTCACCTCCTGGTTGCTGCGGCGACGGATGAGTGTAACTCGTCGCGGTTGCTGCCCGTGGGGCCGATGTAGTTGAAGGCGTAGGACAGCTGTGCGTAGCCGCCGGCGAAGTGGCTGGGTTTGAGCACGATCCGGGTCAGTGAGTTGTGCGTCCCGTTGCGCCGCCCGCTGGACCCGGTCAGCGGGTGTTCATGGTGCGCTCTGGGCGTGGTGCATGAAGACCATGCCCTCGGGAATGCGGTGGGAGACGACGGCGCGCGCCGCCACGATGCCGTTGCGTGGTTGTAGGCCCTGACCCACCTCGCTGTCCTTGACGCCGATCTTTGTCCGCGTCCTGGGGCTCATCCAGATGGTCTCGGGCCACCGCGCCCCAGGGTGAGCATGCAGGTTGTCGAAGCACTGGGAGGATCGCCCACTTGTTGTGCGCGGCAGGATGTAGCGCACCGCGACTCCGGCCGTGCCCGCCTGGCTCGGGGACCTGACCGGGGCAGCCGTCTCCCCCGTACAGGGCGTGGAAGTCCAGCGGCGGCCGGAAGATCGGCATGGCCTCACCCGGTGTCCCGCATCCAGTCGTGGTCCAGGTAGTGCATGCGCCCGGTCAGGTGTGCCAGGGCTTGGCGTGCTCCACGCTGACCACGAAGGCCGAGTAGCGCCCGTCCGCCGTGCTCCGAGCTGGACCACCTGGGAGGTGATGACCCCTGGGGCTTGACCTGTGTCGGCGAAGGAGATGAGCTTGCCGGCCTCCTCCTCGCTGAGCTCGACGAGCGGTGCCGGTGACGCTTGGACAGCGTGTCCCAGCCTCGGTGGAGATGCGCCCGCTGTGGTCCCTCGACAGTGTGAAGATGCGTCGGCGGCGCGGATATCGGTGTCGATCAGCGGCCGACCCTGGCGGCCTCGCCGTCGGAGGAGATCTGTGGTTGCGGGCCAGGCGCTCCACCCCGGCCCGCTTGAGCATGATGCCCTTGCAGGCAGCCTGAGCTTCCGGCCAGGGGGCCCAGGGCGTCGAACTTGGCCCGAATCTGGGTGTAGTCGCGCTGGGTGGGCACCAGCTTGGGCATCGTCACCCCCGGCACCCACTCCTGCAGGGTCGACGATCGCCGTGCGCCATCGTCATGGCGTCGTGTCGCGTGCAGGGGCGCGGCGACGACGTCGGTCTGGGTGCCCAGGTAGCGCGGCGCCCAGGCGGAGATGAGACCGGCTCAGGGTCCCGAAGACCTGAAGTCGGTGCGCGCCTCCCCAGGGCGGGTCGATGGTCGCGTTGAAGGAGTGCACGCCAAGCGCATGTCGGTCGAGGAGATGTCGCTTCTCGTACCAGGTGGCCGCGGGCAGAACGACGTCGGAGTGCAGGGGTGGTGGAGGTGTTGCGGAAGTCCGCGGTCCACATGAGACTCGAGCTGCTCGACGGGGGCCCGTCGCGCCACGTCACCGAGACGCGCTGTTGCTCAAGCGTCCTTGATCAGCGTTGACGTCGCTGTCCGCGCCCACCATGTGGCGCAGGGAAGAACCCCGTGCCCTTGGCCGAGCTGCCCAGCAGGTTCGTGCGCCACGAGCACAGGATGCGCGGGAAGTTCTGGGGGCGTCGGGTCCTGCAGAGGCGAAGCGCAGCTCACCGGAGCGCAGCTGCTCGACGACGTAGTCCTTGGGGTCCATGCCCGCCTCAGCGGCCTGCTGGCCCAGGAGCAGTGGGCTGCGGCTGAAGGTCGGGTAGGACGGCGTCCACCCGCGCTTCGCGGCCTGACCACGGCGTCGGTCGCCGTCTTGCCCGTCAGGCCCCCTGGGCCCCAGCGGTGAGGCCAGGCGCTCGGCGGAGGTGGTGTCGTAGCGCCACTGGTCGGTGGTGATGTACCAGAAGCCGGTGGCGATCATCTGCGCCGGGCGCCAGTCCAGGGCGAAGGAGTACTGCTGGAAGCCGCTGAGCGGGCGACCTCTCCCGGCCCACGTACGCCCAGCCACCGCCGTTGACCCCTGTGGCGCAATATGGAGGTCAGCGCCAGGATCGTCCGGCGATCTGGTCGGCGGTAGTAGTGGCTGATGCCCGCGCCCATGACGACTGGGAGCGGGCCGCCGGACCCACGGCGTTGAGGGCGAAGTCCCCGTGCCACCTGAGCATGGCGGGGCCCGGGCACGCCCGGTGATCTCGCTGGCCCAGGCGGGTGTGCCGACGGAGTGGCGTCCTGGTAGTCCGTGGGCCACCTGCCCGGGCATGGAGGGGCGCCTGACGGCGTACTGGGCCAGGAGCAGGTCGTAGACGGTGGTGACCCAGTGCGGTCACCGATGCGGCTGACCGGTATGCGCTGCGAGGCACGACGCCGCGCCGACGGACCCCTTTCGTGGCTGATCCGCAGGTCGAAGCGGGGCAGGAGGAACTCAGCGGCCTGACCCGCCCCTCGCCGCAGCAGGTCCAGGATGCTCATGACCGGGTCGAGGCATGAGCAGGTTCCACTTGCTCGCCCTCGTGAAGCGGTCGGTCTAGGTGCCGCCGGGGTCGGCCGGGCCGCGCTGTCGGTCCCACACGAGGTCGGAACTCGTTCTTCGGGCGCCGGCGGCGACGCCGTCGACGTCGGAGGTCCGCACGAAGCGCCGGGCACGTAGCCGGTGCCGTCGGGCGAGGGCTCCAGACCGATGAGGAAGGGGAGTCGGTGTGACGGCGCGTGTAGTCCAGGAAGCAGTTGACTCTGGCGCTTGACGTGGGAACCGGTCAGGGATGACGCGCCCCATCGCTCGGGCCAGGGCGTTGCCGGCACCCGCCACGCGCAGCCACCACGGAAGTCGAACTCGGTGTTGCTGGCGTGCCGGGAGACGGCCACGACCTTCCCGCCCGTGGTAGCGGGGCCTCGGCCGCGAAGTGGGCGTCCGTGCGGGTCTGCGGGCAGGTTGAGCCCCACATCACGAGGTGGTACTGGGAGTTGCGCTGCAGTCGCCGGCCCTGGGACGTCGGTCTGGTCTGGTCGCCGAAGACGGGCGAAATGCCGGAGGCAGGTCGGCGTCCAGGCCGGTGGCTGGAGAGGACGTGCCGCGATGAGCCCGTGGTGGCCCGGCCCTGTAGGAGACCTGGGACACGGCCGATGAGCGAACCTGGCGATCCGGTCCGGGCAGGTCAGCGGATGGTGTGGACGCAGGCGGCCGCGACGATCTCCATGGCCTCGTCCCAAGCCCACGCATCGCGTCCCGCCCCTGCCTCGGGCCGACTTGCAGGCTTGGCGCCTCTGAGGGCCGCTGCAGACCCAGCGCCCAGGCGGCGACCGCCGCCGTCGCTAGTCGGACCTCGCGGCGCGGAAGGCGTCCAGCAGCGACCGAGCGCGCGTAGGGTAGCGGATGCGCGTGAGCAGGTGTACGAGGGAGAAGGTCACGCGCCAGTGCGGGCAGCCGCGGGCTCGTACTGGCACTGTCCGGCCCTGTTGTGGGTGAGTCGGTGATCCAAGCTTCTCCCAGGTGGCGATGCGCGGAGACGTAGACCTCCCAGGCGCACGAGCCCGGTGCAGTTGACCCGTGGGTGGAGTGGACCATCTTGTCGGCTCCACCGGTGGCGGTATGCAGTCTGGCCCCGCGCCCGCCGGTGAGGAACAGGCGGCGGGCGTCGGCGGAGGCCTGTCCTCGGCGCAGGTACGAGCCCAGCGTGAGCAGTCCGGGGCGTTCTCGACCCGGCTGGTCGGGTCCAGGACGATCCTGGGGCCGGTGGGCTGGGAGCCGGTGGTGCTCATCAATGGTCCTTTGGTCCGTGAGGCTGGTGGTTGGTTGCGGTGTGTGTCTGTGTTGTTCGGTGGTGCTGGCCAGCGGTTCGGCGGTCGATGTGGACCGGGCGGCGCTGAGCGTTCCCCTCTGGCTGGCTGGCGGGCGATCTGTGAGTCGCCGCGTCGTGAGGCCGTGTCGGTTACGGGTTCGGCGGACGGCGGGTGCTGGGTCTCAGCCTGGGAAGGGGCCCCGGTCGGGCGCATAGCGCTGCGGATGAGCTGCGCACAGGGCGCAGTGGGCGGCCGGATCAGAACCAGGGGTGGTGCGCAGGAGGCGTGGCGACGCCGGCGATGGAGTAGCCCAGGCTGGCGATGGTGGCCGAAGCCGTGGCGCCGCCGGCCTGGGCTTGGGCATGATCATTGGCATCTGCTTGAGAGTGCCGGCGGTTTGCGGCCGGAGGAGAAGAACATCGCCAGCATGGACCGCGTGGGTGAACCCTGGGGAACTGCGCCGGATCGGTCGGGTGGGGTAAGGTGGTGGATGGCGCAGTGTGGTATCCATTCCGACGATGGGATGAAGGTCAGATGGCCCTGCTGAAGCGGTCGGCCAGGGGTCCCTTATTAGCATTTTGACCACTGACCCACCAGTGGCCCGAGGAAGGCGTAAGTCGCACCCAGGGGCAGCAGGGACTTGTCGAAGTGTTTTCGGCTGGAAGCAGGACTGAGGCCCAGGTGTTCTGATGAGGAGCCCGAACTGTGCGGCGAACCCGAGAATAGGCTGCCGAAGGTCGCCACGTACATGAGTGCCGCGTACCATGGGGGTTGGTGAAGATGTCGATCCGTTGACGGATGTTGGCCTTGACCGACGTCCTTGAGGAGGGCGAAAGGAGATGCCGCGGGCCACGATGGTCTACGGATGAAGAAACGGCTACGTTGTGGACCCAGACTGGCCGCCACGGCGTGCTGGGGCGATCCAGGTGAGCCAGCAGTCTGAAGCCCATGAGCCAGGGGCTCAGCTGATGATGCTCATTCATAACTTGTCGCCTCGATTCCCAGGGCGGTACCGGTCAGCCAGTTTGGGGAAGAAGTACCCGCCGAGGGCATGTAGCTGGAGAACGAGCCTCCGATCCTGCAGGCGAAGGCCAGGGCGAGTAGCGTCCTGAAGTTTGCCCGGTGCTCTGTAATTGCGAAGAACCAGCTGAGCATCGGTGCGCAGAGCAGGGATGGCCTCGCGATTTGAAGCTTGCGGTGCGTGCCGACGATCGGCGGCAGTGAACATGGATTTAGACGCACCAGCTGGTGACAGGCCGGCAGCGGCGGCGAGCCAGCACAGCCTGGTTATCGGCATTTCAGCCGAATCCCCGTGAGCCAGGGCACCGCGCTGGGAGGAGCCAGACGCAGAAGGCCAGGATCATCGAGGTAAAGGTCGATGGTCAGGGTGTCCAGGCTATCTTCGCGGACCAGTTCTCCGGCCCTCGGGGCTCCAGCCTGTGAGGACGCGGGACCGAGGTGTCGAGGTGATAGGTCTTGCCAGATGTGGGCTCGGTCCGCTTGGCGACAGCGCCCTGGACCAGATCGTTTGAGAGCCGGTGAAAGCTCAGGACTCAGCACCGCCCCCATGGCTCTGAGCTGGTCAGATTCTTCGCGGCGGATGAATGTTCAGCAATACGAGGCGAAACTGACAACCGGAGGTACTAAGGGCGTGAATTAGTCATTGATAGTTGTCAAATTGAGGTTGTCGAATGATCGACGTGTCGCCCTTTGAAATACCAAGGGAGATGGAGGACAAAAGGTATGACTTTGTGATCCATGAGTGAGACCCTATCGTCCAGAAGGCCTGGCGGCCCTGCCTGAGCCCGTCAAGGGCGCCGTCATCACCGTCTCCGACCGCCGTCAGCGGTGAGAGGACCTCCGCCTGCTGGCCCAGCGCCCCTGGCTGAGCACGACGTCGTCGTGGAGCAGGTAGACCTCGTGCCCGACGGCATCGAGCCGGTGCGTGAGGCGATCAGGCGGCGGTATGAGCCCGGGTGGTCCTGACCACCGGCGGCACTGCGACTTCGAGACCTCACCCTGAGGTCATTACGGCGCCACTGCTGGAGACCGCATTGAGGTGGCATCGAGGCGCAGATCCAAGCTCACGGGTTGACCAAGACGCCGCTGGCGGACTGTCCGCGGGCCGGTGGGCGGACGTCTCGCGGCGACGACGGCGCCTGGTCGTCAACGCCCCGGCCTGCAGCGGCGGGGTCAGCGACACGGCCGCCGCTGGCCCTCTGCGCCCCATGTTCTGGAGCAGCCCGGCGCAGGGTGACCACTGAGCACGCTCGAGCGTTACTGAGCGCTGCTGAGCCGAGTGCAGGCCTGAGGCCAGCATTTCGCAGCTGCCTGAGTCCTGCGAATGGACCTCGGCCCAGGTGTCCAGGTCCCGCACGACATCGGGGCGGGGATGGCCCTGACGCGAGCAACCCGAGTGCCCGGCACACGCAGAAACCCGCAGGCGCTGTCCGGGCGACGGCCGCGCCAGTGCTCGACGTCGGTAGAGGCCCAGCAGGAAATAAAAGTTTCGCCGTCGCGGGCGCAGACGCCCAGCTCCGGCCTGGCCTGCCCGGCGAGGCTGCGCAAAGCCTCCCAGACAAAGGGCGCGCCGCAGGTGAGATCCGCCAGTCCCGCACCGCTGCCCGTCCCAGGGACCCAGCCCGGCCGCGATCCCGCGACGGGTCCTCCCGGTGAGGGTCCTCCAGTGCTCGCAGGACGCCTCCGGGCAGAGCGACTCGTCAGCGATAACGCACGCGCCTGCTGAGCGGAAGGCCCTGTTCTGCGAAGCTGCTCCAGGCCGGCCAGCACGTGGTTTACAGGCGCAGCCCCCGGGCAATGACGTCGGCTGAGGCTCCGTCCAACTGAGCGCCGGTCCCACCGGTCAGCACGGGATGACGCCGCGACCCCGGCCGCATCCAGGAAAGTCGCGATGGCGCTGGCCGTCTGCTCAGGCGTGTCGCATCGCGGTCACTGCGGTCGCGCATCGAAGTCCCTGATCGTCCCCTCGATTCTGGCGACCAATTTGGCCTCGCAGCTCGACGCCCCGGTCCACCCTCGACCATGTCGACGATCGCTGCCCCGCCACGGTGGCGGCGGTGAGGGCCTCCATCTCCACGCCTGTGATCGGCCGTGCGCACCGTGGTTCCGAGTGCACGCCGTCGACGATCTCCAGGTCCACGCGCGCCCCGCACGCCGATGACATGCGCCAGGGGAGGAGCTCGGGGATCGCCGCGATCCCGGCCACGCGGGCCACGCGAGCACGTCGCCCTTGGGACAGAGCCAGCCGCGCAGGGCGTCGACGATCACCTCCGAGCAGGCCACGGGAAGGCGGGTGGCGCGGGCCCCGCGCACGGTCAGTCTGGCGGTGACATCCACTGTAGGCGGCTCCCGCCTCGTCCAGGTGTGGGTGAGGGGGTGATCCCGGGGCGGGTCGTCATGGGGCCCTCTCATCGAGGGTGGATCGTGCGTCGGGATGGCTCAGCCGCTTGTACCGGTGGCCTCAGGGCGCTGGCGCTGGCAGGGGCGGACAAAGCGGGATGAGGGCAGCTCGTCGCCGATCTCGACTGCCTGACCTCGGCGGCCACCACCGCCAGATGCCTGCGCGCGGGCAGCGAGGCCACCAGGTGCGAGCCGAGCCCAGCCGGTAAGTGGGCGTCACCAGCAGCCCCCCACTGAGGCCTGAACCACCCGGCCGTAGCCTCGGTGAAGCGCACCGGTCGCGCGAGTGCTTAATGGGTCCGCCAGCCCACCGCCGCGCGCGCCGTCAGGACAGGCCGACCTGAAGCAGCTCTGCGCCGCTTGTCGCATCCCGCCCGTCCAGACGGCCAGCGCCGGAGCCACGATCGGGCAGACTAGACACTCACCGGGTTGCCCGGCAGTGACATCGGCACCCGCCGGCCGTCGGCGAGCACCCAGTCGTGCCCCGGCTCAGGTACGCCCCACGAAGTCCAGATGACGGAGCTTCCTCCTCGCCCGCTGCGTTCTGTGCCAGCATCGTCATTGAGATCGAAGGCTCCTGCGACACGCCCTGGAGGTGATGATGAGGCCGGTGCCGGCTGCCGCCGGTGCACCCGCCAGGGCTCGGCCGCGTCGCCGCTGCGGGCCACGTCAGCACACGGCCCCGTGCTCGGTGAATGCCCATGGCAGAGCGGAGTCAAACGCCGTCCTGGCTCCAGCGCTCGTCATGTCACGCAGCTCGGGCCTGGGTATACCACACCGCCACAGTGCACCTGCGGCCGCACCGATCCGGAGCCGAGCCCGACGGAGGCCAGGGCGGAGATGGCCGCCGCCGACAGCCTCGTCCCCGCCGCCATGACCGGATCACCCAGGCCACGTCCCTCCCCAGCGCGGCACGCCGAGGCCCGTCGCTGCCGCGCGATCCGACGCGCTCGGGAATCGGGTGCGGGCTGATCCTGGTCGGTGTCTCCACCTTGACCACGGCGTCCGCACCCCTCGGGCAGCATCGCCCCGGCCGCGATCCGGGCGGTTCCTCCATAGTCGCAAAAAGCGCCGGAACATCTCGCCTCATCGGCAGAACCACGGGCGTCTGCGGGCAGGCGCCGGTCCGCGCGCACCGCGTAGCCGTCCAATGCCGAGTTCGTCCACGGCGGCACCGGCACGGTGGCGGTCACGTCCTCGGCCAGGACCCGCGGTGCGCCCGCCCCAGTGGCACACGGTCGCCTCCAGGAGAGGGCTCCAGCACCTTGGAGACGTAGCCCTCCAGGGGGATCATCTGCGCCGGCGTCCCTTCCCAGACGGGTGCCCTGCGGGTCGCGACTTCAGGGCGGTCGCGGGGCCGGTGCCCCGAACGTCCGGGGCCTATCATGCCCGTTCAGCCGGGAAGCCCACATGGTATGCTCGCGGCCGACCATCCGATCACCCAGCCTGCCGCCCTGATCGAGGAGACCCCAGACGCCCAGTCCCGACCAGCCCAGCGCCGGCTGCTCCCGGCTCCCACGGCCCGCGGTCCGCGCCGAGGCCACCGAGTCACCCATCAGCGTCACCGAGCTCGCCGACGCCGTCCAGGACGCGCCGCCGGCGCCGTCGTCACCGAGGGCGTGGTCCGCAACCACGACGCCGAGCGCGCCGTCACCGGCATCGGCTACTCCTGTCACCCCACGCCGGCCACAGGTCAGTACAGATCGCTCCGGGACGTGGCTCAGCAGGGGCGGTGGGTGGCCCTGGGGTCGTCCACCCGCGCGGTCTGATGTCGGGAGTGGCGTCAGTGGTTGTTGTCAGTTCACCCACCGCGCCGAGGCCTCGCCGTGCAGCCAGGACCGTCGGGAGGAACAAGGAGCGCCTGCCCGTGTGGGAAGCGCGATCTCAACGACGGCTCGAGCCAGTGAGCAACATCGCCTGACGTCTTGTCGCCGAGCCGGGAACGTCTCGGGAAGCGCGACGACCGCCCGGCTCGCTGATGTGGTGGTCACCTTTCATGGCTGGCGGGAGGCGCGTTTACGCCGCCGCCGGCCAAAGGAGTGAGTGAGTCCGGGTGGAGACTGTTGACGAGTGAAGGCAGATCGATGACCCGCGCCATCTCCAGGCCCGGATCGAGCTGCTTCGCGCAGAGTCAGCCAGTGCCGCCGGCGGGCAGGTCCAGGCGTTCGGGGCGCCTGGCGGCCCCAGGGTCGCGGCGAAGTAGCGCAGGGTCACGGGAGGACCGGCAATGACCGGCAGCGCCACCGGGCGACAGCCTGGGGAGGCTGGTCATGGGGCCCTGAGGATTCAACAACAACCGATGCAACATATAGTACAGTGGGCGAGCGAAGCCGCTCGCCTCGGTGGGACTGTCCGAGCTGCGCGGGGCTGTCCCAGTTGCGCCGGCCCAGATGCGGATGAGCTTCCACGCCCGGCGCGGGGCCGCGCAGGCCTGGTCTCGGTGCTGGAGAACAGGCAGAGGAATATGTCCGTCGGCTGTGATGCGGGTGCGGTCGGTCTGAGCAGAAGGGCGGTGACCGAGGCGATGACGCTCATCGTCCCAATGACATGCCCTGCCCAACGCGCTTCCGGCGGCGACGTTACAGCGCCGCCGGACGACGGTCCGGGCGGCCCGCACCAGGTGGGTGAATCCGGCCTCCTGCACCTCCAGGATCCGATCGACGCCGATGACGCGTCCTGGTTGCCCAGGTCTCGCGCGGTCCCAGCGGCATGCTCGATGAACCGCAGCTGCCAGCCGCGGCGGCATCGGCTGTGAGGCGCAACACGGTGGCGGGCACGGCCACGGCATTGACCTTGATGGGGCCAGTCACTCTGGCGCCAAGGATCCTTTTTTCGGTCAGACGTCGGCGAGCCGGTCACGGCGAGTGATGGCGGCGCAGTCCTGCGGGTCCAGGGAGTCGATGGAGATGCGGACGCAACCAGCCGCCGCCCGCAGCCCGCGGCCCGCTTCTCCAGGCCCAGGCTGTCTGCGGCCAGGGGCGATGTCCACGGCCTGGCCGAGGCCGTCCGCAGTGCGGACAGTGCTCGACGATCTCCTCCAGGTCGCGCCGCATGAGCGGCTCGCCACCGGTCAGGCGGATGCGCTCGACCCCAGGCGCTCGACGGCGACAGCGCCCCAGGCGGGTGGTGCCCGGCGGGTGGTCAGCAGATCTCGGGGTGGGCAACCACTGAGACCCTGCGGGCATGGTAGGTGCAACGCAGGCCGGGCGGTCCGTGATGACAGGCAATGGTCGGTGCGCCCGTAGCGTCGCGACCAGTTGCTGGGGACGTCATGCTGGAGCTATGGGCTGGAGGTTCGACAGCTCAGAACGGTCGGGCTGTCGAGCCGGGCAGGTCCGCGGAGGTTCCGCTGCCCTGCTCGCCGACGACCGTGGCATCGAGTGGTACCGCGTGCCGGAGCATATCGGGAGCGCGCTGACGGCATGGTGTGAGGCCCGACGAGGCCTCGAGCCGTGGCCGGCTGTGGTCTGAGGCCGCGGTGCCTGGTTGACCGACCGCGCCCAGCGCGGATCAGGCGGCGCAGGATCCACGCGCGTCGGACCGCCCAGCAGTGCCGGAAGGCATGGGCAGCTACTGATTCGCAGCGGGCAAATGCGTGCGGGGCCACCAGGTCGAAGCCCTACCGGGTTCAGGAGGAGGCGGCGCCGATGACCGCGGCGTGGCGCAGACGGTGCGGGCTGGCGCGCGCGTCCAGGGTGAGGCGCTTCGTCGCTGTGTCGCTGCGCAGCGCTGGACTTCTCAGTGACGGGCACAGCTCGGGGCCTCGCTCATAGGGCCTCCTTCGGAGTGTTTCGTACTGGTGTGGGCGTGACCTTATCATCACTGCGGGGCTGGCTGAATGACCGTCCACCGCCAGTGGAAAGGCCAGCACCTCCGCAGTGACTGTCCACTCGTTGGCGCGCCGCCCTTAATAAATTTACTGAATTTACATAGACGACGCGGAGCCGGGCCGTTCTGCGGAAGCTAACATGTGAGGCAAAAATTTGCGGCGCTATGACATGGTTGGGCTGTGGAGAGGGACCGACCAGCCGGGCGCTGACCAGCCGCGTGGCGTCGCGCCTGCGGCTCCTGGCCCTGGGCGCCGCCTGCATCCCCGGCGCTCACCGCGCCTGCTGGGTACCAACTGCGCCAACCTCAGCCATCAGCCAGCGGCGGCGCCCACGGCCCCTCATGCTCGTCGGCTTTGGGACCGTCATCGCCCTGAACGGGCTGCCGCCGCCTTCCGCACCCCTGGGCCTCTCGCCCTCTGGAAGTGCTGCGGGCGCCGGGCCTCCTGGCCGGTGCCCCCGACGTCGTCGGTCAGACTCATGACCGGCGCCGCCGGCAACCGTGCGCCATCCACTCAGGGTCACCGGCGCGCCTGCGCCGCCGTCGACGTCGAGGCCATAAGGGGCCGCCTCCGTTGGGGACATCCTGTGGCTGGTAAGGGCAGCGGAGACGTCGTCCTGCTGTGGTTGTTTTCCCACGCTCACCATCATCGGTGAGCGTTTGAGCTGGCCTGCATCGCCTTCTCGATTAGGATGGTGGAGACTGTCGAGGCGCTCGGCGGCGGTCCTGGTGCTCATCGCAATGGTCCCACTCGTGGTCGGCCCGGCCCGCTTGACTGGCCGTCGTCGCGGTTTACCACGACGTCGCCCGCGCACGGTCCGCCTGCGCGGCGGGTGCGTTGCGTGGCGGCCTCCATGCTGGCTGGCTACGTGGCTCACGCCGCGGTCTGGTCGCGTGGGCCTGCAGGGCTGAACGGGCCGCCTACGAGTCGTCATCCACTGCATCACGGTGGGGTTTCGCTTCCATGATCCTGGCTCACGCCCCGGTCATCCCCGGATTACCGTCGCGGCCCGCCGGTTGCCCCACGTTCTGCTGCACGCCGGTCTGGTGGTGCGCGTCGTCGGCCTGCTGGCGGAGGCCCGGCGTCTGGAGGTCGGCGGTGCCGTGGGAGTGGCGGCGATCCTCGCTTCGTGGTCCTCACCTGGGTGTTCTGATCTCCGGCATCCGCAAGTTGTCCGTCGACTGCCGGCTGCGGCCGCGGTATTCGGGCGACGACGTCGGTGGCGGGGGTCGCTGCATGAGCCTGTCCGGTCGGTTCTCCTGTGCTGGTCCGCCCGGCCCGGCTCTTCCCGGCCCTGACGAGCAGCGGCTCGCCGCCCGGCTGGGGAAGCCGTCACGGCGACCATCAGGGTGCGTCGTAACGCCCGGGTCGCGGCCTGGCTGCTTTCATTGTCGTGGTCCTGGCGGTTCACTACCGGGCCCGTTGGTTCTGGGAACCTGGCTCCTTGCACGCCCTGCGTTCCTGGGCGGGTATCGGTAGCGCTATCATCTGGTCCGCCCTACTTGCCGATGCCTCTGCACCGCCTGGCCTGGGGTGGCTGCCCTCTGACGCGCGCCTCTACGCCCACAGCCTCGGTACCGTCGTGCTCAACGTGGCATCACCATGGCCAGCAGGTGGTGGCGCTCGTCGGGCGGGCATCGTAGGTGGCCCAGGCCACGGCGGGCGTTGGGCTGCTTCACCGTGCAGTACCGCGGGCCATCGCCCTGCGCCTGCATCCCGGCCTCTTCATTACGCCGTCGCCCTGGTCCCGTTGGCCACCGGCGCGCTGGGCTTCTTTCATCTCTGGTCCAACGCCCACGGGCTCTGGCCCTGGCCGACGGCTTCTACCTGGCGCACACGACCACCATGCTGCTGGGCTTTGTGGGCACCACGGTCCTGGGCACGCCCACGGTCCCGTGGCCCACGATGCTGCGCAAAGCGTACCTACGTGAGCTGGTCGCAGCGCGCGCGACCACCTGCGCCTGCCCTGCATTCTCGTGGGCGCACCGCGCCTGGTGGCCGCCTCCGGCTCGGTGGCTGCGCTCTGGCGGGCCTGGGCACCCCGGCCCACCCTCGGCGTGCCTGCGCTGTCCTCGTGCCCGCGTACCGCACCGCCCGCCGGGTCCCGCCGACCTCCTTCTGCCACGGCCTCCGGCCACGGCCAAATTCGGCGGTGGCGGTTCATCGGCTGCGTCGCCGTCCTGCCTGCATGGCGCTGGCCGACGACGCGCTGCCGCCGCCCGTGGGGTCATCCACCCTGCGCGTGCGCCCTCGGCGGCGGGCTTCGCCCCGCAGATCCTCGTGGCGGCCCCGAGCCACCTCACTGGTGATGCTCGGCGGCGGCCCCTGCGCCACCGGCCACCAACGCGATCATGGACCGCTTCGCCGCCTACCGGGTCACCGCCGCCATAACGCCTGCCTCCTGCTAGTGCCCCACACCTGCGCCCTGAGCAGGTGCGTCGTCGTCGCGGCGCGCCCTGGCCGCTGCGAAATGACCTCCACGGCTGGCAAGTGGCATGGATCCCCAGCCTGGCAAGTGCGTGATGGTCTCCCAGCGCGCAAGCGCCCGCCGCGTGCACGCACCCCGGCCGACGCGCCGACCCCACCTGACCCCGCGGGCCGCCACCGGTCCGCCCAGGCCCCCGAAGGGAACCCGATGACGAAGCACGCCCGACGGCTGGTGGCACCATCCCTGATGAGGCCGCCGCTCCTGAGGCTGCTGGTGCTGCTGAACGCCTGTTCTCAGGACGCCGCCTCCCAGGAGACCGAGCGCAGCGGCGCTGGCAGTGCGGCTCAGGCCCCGGCGCGATACTGTTGGCGCGGGCGACGGGCGCCGGTAGGCCCGAGGGCGCCCATCGCCGAGCGGTGACGGCCGGTACCGCCCCGCCATCGACTGCAACTGCCGCCCCGACCGGCGGGGTCGGCCGGGCGGGAGACGGGGCCGCCGCCCGCCCTCGGCGCGTTTGCTCCAGTCCGCCGACCGCCGCGGCGTCCTCATGGGGCTGCTCACCGCCGAGCGGCCGTCGTCGTCGGCAGCGTCATCGGCAACCGGGGCCAGGGCGAACCACCTGGGACGTCACGCCCACCGGCAACGCCGTCAACGCCACCATCACGGTGGAGGGCCTGCGGTTCGTGCCGGACACGGTCGATGTCACCCCGGCGACCGGCTCGTCATCACCCTGACAACACCGCCGACCAGGTCCACGACCTCGTCCTGGCCACCGGCCAGACCACCGGCGCATCGCCGCCAGAGAGCGGGCACCTCGACGCCGGCATCGTCGCGGGTCCGATCGAGGGCTGGTGCTCCATCGCCGGCCACCGCGCCCAGGGCATGGTCTTCCACGTCACCGCGGGCGGGCGGCTGCCGCGCCCACCAGCACGGCGCGGTGGCCGAGCAAGCCGGCCGGCTCCGGCAGGCACGCGGTTCGACTACCGGCCCAGCTGCCCGCAGGTTTCAAGGCCTTCGACGCCGCCCTGCCACCGGCCCCACCAGTCCCGACGGCGCCCCGTGACCCACCGGCACCTTCACCGTCAAGGAGCAGGTCGTGCCGGTCGGCGCCGGCGTCACCCAGCGGCGCCTGACCTTCAACGGCAGGTCCCCGGCGTCCTGCGCGGCAAGGTGGGGGACACCTTCGAGATCACGCGCGCGGGCCAACGACGGCACGATGAGCCACTCCTCCCGGCTTCCACGCGCGCGGTATCACACCCGCCCGACTGCGGGCGATGCGCTCGATCAACCCGAGTCCCTCGTCTACACCTTCAAGGCCCAGCACTCGAGGATCTGGCTCTACCACTGCTCCACCTCGCCGATGAGCCTGCACCTGGCCGCCGGCATGCACGGGGCCGTCATCATCGACCCGCCGGGGCTGGCCGGCCGTGGACCGCGAGTACGTCATCGTCGCCTCCGAGGTCTACCTCGGCCCCGAGAGCAGCGAGCCCAACACGGAGAAGATCGCCGCCAAGGCCTCGACCTCGTGACCTTTCAACGGGTGGCCTTCCAGTACCACCAGCAGCCGCTCAAGGCCAAGGTCGGGGAGCGCGTGCGCTTCTGGGTCATGGCCGCCGGGCGCCTCTCTTCCGACGTCGTTCCACGCCGTCGGCCTGCAGTCGACCGGGTCTTCTTCGAGGGGCCTGGACCTCGGGCGGCCCGAACCCGGATCGGGGCCGCCTGGTCCGGCGGCTCCCAGGCCCTCGGCCTGCAGCCGGCCAGGGCGGATTCGTCGAGTGCGTCGCCTCCGAGCCGACACTACGTGTTCGTCGACGCACTCCTTCGCACGCATGGGAGAAGGGGCGCTCACGGCGTCCTGGAGGTCACCGCACTGAACCGCGGGCGCCTCAGACCAGGGCTCGCAGCACCACCGACGCCGCTTCGGCCCCGGGCGACTGTGCCCGGGGCCGAAGCCTTGCGCGATCTGTGAAGTGGTGGATGGGTGATGCTGTTGACGCGCGTGCTCAGGCGACGTCGGGTGGACGATCTTGAGGGTCCGGCTCCGCGTCGGTGACGGGGCTGGGGCTGAGCTGATCTGGCAGCCGTCGGGACCGTTGGGCGGGAGCATTTGAGACGCTCGTGGGCGGCCGGGTCACGCCGACGCGACGGCCCGGAGGAAACCCTGATGCATGGTGCAGCACCGTCGCGCGGCTGGTGGTTGCGGGTGATGAGCGGGCAGAGCGCAGGACGACGCTGTCTCCGGGAGACCGGGCGTAGCGGGACGACCGCCAGGTAGGGGAGAGGGCGGTGACTCGGTCCACCTGCTCGCCGTCGACCGTGGGCTCAGCGATGGTGCCGGGGGTCAGCTCGGCCCAGCGGCGACCGATCTCCAGAGCGGTGGCGCGGGCGTCCTCGCCTCGCCCAGGGTGTCGGCGATCGCGCCGAGCAGCAGCAGGTGGCGTCGACCATCTGCTGGGGGTCGAGTGCTGTTGAGGCGTAGCGCAGGGCCGGGCGGCCCCGCTTGCCTCGTCGGCTTGGTGGACACCGTGACGAACCCGGCGTCAACCAGGGCGTCGAGGTGCTCACGTACGGTGTTGTGGTGAAGGTTGAGTGCGCTGGCGACCCGAACGGCCGTCATCAGCACGTAGACGCTCCCACGACCTCCAGGACGCAGCCGGCGCGCCGCAGAGAGGTTGGCGCGTGCGGACAGGTCGCCCAGGGCGGGACGTGGAAGCGAAGGGGTCGGACGGTTGTGCATGTCCTGAGACTAACGTGCTTTCGCTTGTGAGGAACCGTCAAAATCGGTGTGCAGTTGAATCCTGCAACGGCTGCGTGATGTGACTTTAGCACTACGGCGTCCAATAGTGGCTCCAGCAGAACGTGAAAAGTCAGTATTGACGCTGTTTTCTGCCCGGTCATCGCCCTGTACCAGGGAATGGCTCTCAGGGTTATAGGGCCTGCTGTCGACGACGAAACTCGACGTGCCCGGAAGGATCTGTGCGCTGCCATCGGGAGTGCCTCAGGGGCGGGTGAGGTCCTCGTGCCTCGGTGAGGGGCCAGCAGCGGCGGAAGGGACTCCACCCTCGCGCGCTGCCCTCGCAGGCTGCCGAGGCTCGCTGGCGTTCGGCCCGTCCGCTCGCGCCAGACTCAGGCATCCAGGGGGCGGTCGACGACGCCGTCCCGTCATGGCATCCGCGCGTGCAGATGCTCGGCCACGCAGGCCCAGGTCGAAAGCTCAGGGACGTCGGCGCTGCCGGACGTGGGAAACCCCGAAAAGAACGCACGCCGGGGGTGTCGAGGACCCAGCCGCCTCCCTGGCAGCTCGAGGCCGAGCTTGGTGGAGGTGTGGCGGCCCCGGCCGGCGCTCGTTGGCGTGTCCGGTGGCGCGGTCGGCTACGGCACGAGGTGCGATGATGCGCGTGGACTTGCGACCGACGGAGGTGGCGAGGACCGAGACGGTGCTCGTCGAGCACCTGACGGACCTCCTCGACGCCGTCGTCGGGCGCTCGCCGCGGGCCTGGGAGGGGCCGGTCTCGAGCTTGGGGGTGCAGCTGCGTAGCCAGACAGCGTACGCCCAGGGGCTGTGAGTCCGTCAGCGGGCGGCGTCGAGCCAGGTCGAGTCTTGGTGAGACGATGAGCGGCTCCATGCCAGGCGTCGCGACCACGGTATCGGTCGATCATGCGTGGGCGCGGCTCGGGGTCGGCCACGGCGGTGACGATGACGAGCTTGCCGGCGTTGGCGATGATCGCCCTCGGTGCCGGCGCGTCCCGTGCCTCGCGCTGCGGCGCAGCGGGTGGTGCGCCCTCGATGCGGACCATGCGCGCCAGGGTGCTGCTTGCGGCCGCTGATGTCGCTGACGACGGCGACCTGGTCGCTTCGACGACGACCTTGCTCGCAGCTCAGCGGGCCTTTCGCGGCGGTGATGTTGCCGCTGGAGTCTCGGTGACTTGCCGACTCCAGGCGGATCCGCAGTGCCGCGGTCGATGGGTGACCATGCCCAGGCCGCGACTCGGCGTGCGCTGCGCTGCAGGCCTGTATGCGGGCGCAGGCTGACCAGGGCGGACCTTCACGCGCGGGTCGTCGGTGCCGATGTCGCGGCGAGCCCATCCGGCGCCATCCTGCCTCCGGTTCGCGGGCCGCGATGCGATGGTGGCGAGTCCGGCGCCGCCCTCTCACGGCGGTGGTACGTGCGTGGCGGCCCACAGGTCCGTGCAGCCGGGCAGCGTCTTGAGGTGCACCTCGACGTGGTCGAGGCTCACCTCGTCCACCCGCCGATGATGGCGGGCGAAGGTCGCCACATCCGGTGGGTCGGCGTGGGCTGCGCCCGGCGGCGCGTGCGCGCGGGGCGAGATGATGAGTCCGTCGTCGCTCTCCTCGGCGTCCCTGCCCGGGAGGCCGGATCTGGGTGGCCAGGGCCGCCGGGCGGTACCGTGTAAGCGCTTGCTGCAGGTGCAGCGATGCTGGTGAGCAGCGGTGGCGACCACGGCTCAGCGCGGCGGCCGCCACCGTGGCCAGTCGCCGACGTCGGACGAGTCCGCGTGGATCGGTCAGCCGCCCGGTGCCGTGGGCCGAGCGCCCGTCGGTGAGCGTCACCGCTCGCGCCACGGGCGGGAGGAGCACGCGCCAGGCATTACCGGCCTGTCGTGGCTGCAGGCCAGTGGGGGTGCTGACTGGGCCAGCGGGTTGTTGCAGCGCTGTGCCAGAGAGGCCCGGCGTTGCTGGTCCGGCTCTGCTCGTCGACACTCGCCGACGGGCGACCGTGGACCCGCCAGGTGCGCTTCGCCGTCACTAGCTCGGGAGCGGGCGTCCACGGCGATGCCCTGCTCTGCGCAACGCGTCGCCACCGTCACGCCCACGTGCGCGTCAGCGAGGGCACCGGTGCGAGGTGACCTCCAAGCCTGCTGGGCAGGAGGGTTCAGGAGCCAGGAGGAGGCAGGAGACAGACTGGGAGTGAGGCCGAGCCGTCGACCGCCACCCGAGCACCTTCGGCTCGCAGGGAGGGCACCGTCACAGGGCCGACTCGGAAGGGCAGGAAGCCGGGCTCACCGGGGTGGGTGACCTCACCCAGGTCGGCCAGCGCGTCGGCAGAGGCGCCATGAGCGGCGCCGGGCGGCTCGTCCCGTCGAAGACGACAGGGGCATCGGCGCGGCCAGAGCGGGCACGAAGCGCGAGTTGTCGAGCCGGCGACGTCGATGCGTCCGACGCCGTCGGGCCCGGTCCTGGCCGTGCAGCGGCAGGGGAGCCGGCGTGACGCGCAGGCGCGTGCCGGTCTCGTCGAGGTCCTCGAAGCGGGCACCGAGCACGCTCAGGGCAGCGAGCATGAGCTGGTGTCGCGCGAGCTGAGGCCCGGTGAGCCGTCGTCGGCGCATCGGGTGGTGATGGCGGCCAGCAGCAGGGCCCGCGCGGCCCAGCGGCTTCGACCGGCGGCTCCACGACGAGCCTCGAGGCGCCCCCGCCGCCACCGGCAGGCCGCGCCACGGCTCGGCTGATCCTGCCGAGCCGGCCGGAAAAAGTGCTGGCAGGGACGCTAGGCTGTGCCTGGCGCCGCGTTGGGTCATGCCAGGGCGCTCGATGACCGCGCTGGGAGCGGTCGAGGGCGGCGGCGGCGTCGGTCAGCCGTATCGGACGGTAGCCAGCCGCCGATGTCCGCGAGCCAGCCCTGGACGGCCAGGAGCCGGCCTGAGATCGTGTCGTGAAGAGCCTCGAGCTGCTGGGCGATCGCAGAGGATTTACGAGCGAGCTTCCAGGGCTGGTCTCCTGAGCGGCCAGCCGCTCGCGGGCCCATGCAGGGCTGCGGCAGGCGTGCTGAGCGCGGCTGCATCGACCTGCTGGCGGCGCGCGCGCGAGCATGTTCTGCATCAGCAGCCGGGCCGTGGCGGCCTCAGGGCGTCGGCCGGACCTCGGCGCTCGTTGCCGCGAGGCCTGGGACACGTGGTGGGAGAGCTCCGGCCAGGCCAGGAACCGCCAGGGAGTCCCAGCGCAGGTAGTCCTCCCTCAAGCAGCTGGCGCACGCGCCAGGCCCCCGGCGCGCGGTCTCATAGAGGCCGCCGCCGTTCATCAGCGGCACCACCGAGAGCATCTTGGCGTCAGCCCAGCTCGAGGATGGGGGAAGAGGTCGAGTGCTATGTAGTCGCGCAGGACACGTTGCCGGTCACCGAGGATCGTGCGTCCTGCCGCCGCGGCGGGCGCGCGCTCCAGGGACAGGCGTGCAGCTGCGCCACCGGGTCCAGGACGCGAATGTCCAGGCTGGTGCCCTCATCGGCCGGAGGTGACAGTTCACCGGGTCGATGAGGACGGCGTCGCGCGCGCGCTCGGGGTCCAGCCAGAGATCTGGCCGCACCAGCGCCCAGGCTGGTGACCGCCAGGTGTACCCAGTCGCGGACCGCGTCTCTGCGGGTGGTGCAGGCTCGCCAGATGTCGCCGGCGGCTCACTGCCGTGGGACAGCAGCAGCATCTGCGCCGGGCTCATGCCCGCCCCTCGACCACGACGACCTCACGGTGCGCAGTCAGCCGGGATGAGGAAGGTCTCGCCGGCTAGCCGTATCTCACTCGGCCTGTACGGGCCATGCACGATTGGGCGCGAGCCCATGGTGGCCGGGTCCAGAGTCCGTGGGCTGCGGTCATCGATGACGGCCTGGTAGACCCCGACGTGGGAGGAGTCCGGGATGACGGCGAGCGTCCGCGGTCTGGCCATCTGCACAGGTGGCCGCCGGCCCCGGATCATGGCGGGCATGTGGAGGCGTCGATGCTGACGTCACTGGGCGCACGCAGGTTCGTGATGCCGCGGTCCGGAGCCACCATGGACAGGTGCGCAGGTCCGGCGGCCAGCTCGGCCTCGATGGCGGCGCGGATCCTCTCAATTTCTGGGGCAGCGAGGTCCAGTCCTGCGGATCGAGCGCCCGTCCTCGCCCGCAGACCCGCCTCTGCGGGACTCGCCCGTGGGTGGAGAAGACCCCGGCGGGGCGGCGCGCACCGCCGTGTCTCGAAGATGGTCGGGTCGAGAGCTTCTTCATCGTGGCCTTGCGGTGCACCGGCAGCTTGCAGGTCCTCGTCGCCCGGCGGCTGCGCACCTGCCACGGCGAGGAACTCACCAGGGCGGCGGCGTAGCGTGAAGGTGGCGTCCAGACCTCCAGCGGTCACCAGCAGCGACTCGCGGGACGATCGGCCTCGCCGCCGTCAGCCGGGCGCAACCGGATCTGCAGGGTGCCGGCCTCGACGATGACGCTGCGCTCATTGCGCCGGAAGTCCCCGGCTCCCATCGTGGCCACGCGGGTGCGTGACTGGGGCGACCAGGTCCCTATCGAGGTGCGGGTGGAGCGGGCGTAGTGCCTTTGCGGGCCGCAGGGGCTCGCCGGTCGACTGCCCTCGGGCGCAGGACAGTTGAGCGGCGCTGCCCTTGACGGCGTCGCGTAGGCGGCGCGCGCCTCGTGCTCGGCGGGCGCTGGGAGTCGGGGTAGTCGGGGATCTCGTGGCCCAGGGCCTGGAGCTCGGCGATGGCGGCCTTGAGCTGGGGCAGGAGGCCGAGATATTGGCAGCTTGATGATCGTGGCCGCCGGGGGACTGGGTGAGTCACCCAGGCGGGCCAGGTCGTCGTCGGCCAGGGAGAAGGCCGCCAGGATGCGTCCCGCCAGCGAGATGTCCGCCGTGCCCACGGTCACGCCCGCCCGCTGGGCGAATCCGCGCACGATCGGCAGGAAGGAGGGTCGCCAGCATCGGGGCCTCATCGGTCCAGGTGTAGATGATGGCTGGGCGGCCTGCTCCGACTGGGGTGACTGGTTTGCCTGAGCCGGCTGGCCGGACTGACGGTCATGAGTGCTCCGAAGCGTGTTGACGTCTGCGCGTGGTGGTTGCGGTGGCGCGCGTGCGCGCCGCGACCGGTCGGACGACCGCGAGTAGCCGCCGCCTGTGACGCCCAGGTGACAGGTGCCGGGGCGCTGCGGGCGGAGGTGGAGATGGGCCGACGTCGGACCCGGGCTCGGAGCCAACGGGTGACGATCCGATGCCGACCAGGGTGACTCAGGCAGTCACGTAGCGCTGCTGAACGGCCTCGTTAGCGGCCTGCATCGCCTCACGCTGCTGGCGGGCGTTGCGCACCTGCCAGGCCAGGGACGGCCTGCCCTGACGGTCCACGGCGGCCAGCGCGAGCCCGGCCCCCAGGGCGGCCCCGCGCAGCAGTCCGGAGAGGGCCTCTGCGGGCCTGCGTCCCTTGACCGCCCAGACGGGGTTGTTGACCACGGTGAGGGCAGTTGAGGGCCGCCAGGATGGTGGCGTCTGTACGGGGTGCCCGCCCGTGGCCAGCCCCAACCCGGACACGAGCTCACGGCCCCGCGCGGGTGAGCAGCCGCGTCGGAGGCGCACGGCGGCAGACCGACCTGCCCAGCGTGGGGGGACCTTCAAACTTCTCCACATGGCGAGGGCACCGAGGCGTCGAGTCCATCGACGATGAAGGGCGCGGCGAGCATGGGGGGCGAAGGAGCGCAGAATGTTCATGCCCCCATCCTGACCTACGCGGGCGGCTCGCCAGCATATCGCTGCTCGGTGGTGCGTGCCCCGCTCAGGGCGGACGGGGAATGAAATCGCGCCATCGTGTTGGCCGACATGAGCATCCAGCAGCCGATCGTGTCGCCGACGAGCTGGACCGCCGCCTGCGGGGCGCACCGCCGAACGCCGCGCGGCGCCGAGAGCGGCCCGCAGGCGGACTGGCGCCGTCGGCACTCGATCCGCTGGGAGGACCCGCCACGATCACGGAGGCGAGGACCAAGACGATGACCGAGACGATGACCAAGGCTCGTGGCGTCGGTCGGCCGAAGACCCTGGGGCACGTTAGGCTCGTGGCTGATGACGGACATCGACGACACACACGAGATCACCCTGGATGAGGTGATCGATCCTGACGATGGCGCGCGCGATCTGACCGGGCGCGCCGATGAGGATGAGGGGCCGCCCGGGCCGCCCGCTTCGAGGCCGAGGCCCCGCCCTACCTGGACCAGGCCCACGGCGCCGCCTGCGCATGACCCGCAACCGGGCCGATGCCGAGGACCTCGTGCAGGGACGCCTACGCGAAGGCCTTCGGCTCATCGCACCCGGCCCGGCACCAACCTCAAGGCGCTGGCCTATGATCCCGACCAACACCTTCATCAACCTCACCGCAAGAAGCAGCGTGAGCTGCCCCACGCGGAGACAGATCAGCTGCACCGGGCCGCCTCCCCCACGACTCGGTGGGGCTGCCCGCGCGGAGAATTCCTCGCCCTGGACGCACGGTCGACTCCGACATCAAGGCGCGGCCCGGGCCATCACCGAGGACCGGCGCCTGGCCGTCCACCCTGGCGGACGTGGAGGGCTTCTCCTACATGCGAGATCGCCGAGATCATGGACACGCCCGATCGGGACCGTCATGTCCCGACTGCACTCGAGGTCGCCGCCAGCCGCGCGCGCTGCTGGCCGACTACGCCTGAGAGCATGGAGGCTGAGGAGGAGAAATGAGAGACCGTCGACCGGAACGCCCCGGTGACAGGCGCAGCGCCGAGCGCAAGGACCCCAAGACGCGCCGGCTCCCAGGACTGCTCCTGCGCCGAGGCCCGCGCCCACCTGGAGGCCTTCCTCGACCGGGGAGTGACTGCCGACCTGGCCGAGCGCCTCGCCCAGCACCGTGGCCACCTGCCCGCACTCGCCGCGCCTCGCCGACGCCGAGACCCACCTGCGAGATCCCAGCGCTCGCGGTGCGCGAGCAGCCTCCGAGGCTGCGCGCCCGGGTCCCTGCGCCCTGTCGCTTCCCTGCGCAAAAGCTACCGCGGTGAGCGCGACGACGACGTCGACACGACCCAGACCGAGGCTCCGCCTCCGGGCGGGTCGCGCGCATCGCGGAGTCCCGGTCAGAGTCCTCGGACCGTGCGCTTCGAGCGCGACCGAGGAGGCGCGGTCGGATTGAGGCCGCTGGCCGCAGCCGCGTCGCGCCGACGTATGGTGCGCCCAGCCTTCACCGGCTGGTCGGCGCGCGAGACCGGCCTGCAGGTCGCTCGCCTTGTGCGAGAATCAGCGGCGCTCCGTGCCCCTCGTGGGGCGAGTCCCGGGTTTCACGAGGAGGCGGTGATGAGCAAGCGCGGTCGTAAGCGTCGTGCACGCGCCAGAGTCCAGCGCCAACCACGGCAAGCGTCCAACGCCTGAGCTGGTAGCGCCGAGCGCAACGCCCTGAGACGAGCCAGACGTTTTCACGGTCACCCCAGTGGTGACCGGCCGACGTGACGTGAGCGGGACGCTTGAGCCTCAGGACCTGGGGCGCTCGACGCCGAGCCACTCGTACCAGCCGCGGTGCAGCACCAGCCTGGCCAGCAGACCGTAGCCGGCCTGGCTGGGAGCGCCGGCGGCGGCGATTGCGTCGGCCGTCCATTGTTCGTGGTTGGCAGCGGGCTCGTTGCGTCCGCGTAGGCACTGCGCCGCAGGCACACCTCGGCGCCTGGGACAGCGGCGGTGTTGTCGTGGCCGGGCTGGGAGGAGGGGCCTGACGACGAAGCACTCGCGGTGGTCGGAGGCGGCGGTGTCGAGGATGTTGGGCCAGGGCTGGGCAGCGGGCAGGAGATGCTGGCGAGCACGTCGGCCACGCCCAGCCCCACGACGAGCCGCTGATGCCGGTGCGTGGGAGGACGGGGTCACCCCAGCCCCCGCGGTCGGACATCGCGCCGTCGTCTCACCGGGAACCGCCAGGAGGTCTACAGGATGTCGGCGTCTCAGTGTGCGGGCCGCGACCCGCCTGT
>BNJV01002807.1_pt1 | contig 73634 bp, 113 predicted proteins | sample 8540591 | NCBI WGS metagenome assembly BNJV01 (sample SAMD00202457, study PRJDB9452) | human saliva metagenome | host: Homo sapiens
GGTTTAACTGGTGGAATAGCTAGTGGTAAAAAGTACTGTATCAAAAATATTTAGCTGAAAAAGGTTTTAAAGTTTATGATGCAGATAGAAATTGCAAAAGATATTTCAGAAAAAAATTAGTTCAAGAGGAAATAATTTTTAAATTTTGGAGATAAAAATTTTAACTGAAGATGGAAAAGTTGATAGGAAAAAAATTAAAAAGAAATAGTTTTTTTGCTGATAAAGATAAATTAAAAAAATTAAATGCTATAATACATCCGAAAAGTTATTGATTTCTATAGAGAATTAAAAAGAAAAAAATACAGATGAAACAATAATTTTTTTGACGTTCCCTTACTTTTTGAAAGTGGAATAGATAAATTTTTGTGATAAAAATATTAGTTGTTATCTCAGACTATGATATTCAATTAAATAGAATAGTTGAAAGAGATAATATAGACAAAAGAACTTGCAAGTAAAAATAATAAAAATCTCAAATATCAAATGAAGAAAGAATAAAGAAAAGCTGATATTGTTATAGAAAATAATACAAGTTTAGAAGAATTATATGAAAAAGTAGAAAGGTTTTGTGAAAAAAATATGAAAATTGTAGCACCTGCAGGTAATATGGAAAGGTTCTATTCTGCTATTAGTGCAACAGCTGATGAAATATACCTAGGTTTAAAAGGTTTTGGAGCAAGAAGAAATGCTGAAAACTTTTACAGTTGAAGAATTAAAAAAAGCAATAGATTATGCACATTTAAGAGGAAGTAGAATATTCTTAACTCTTAATACTATAATGACTAATAGGGAGATAGAGCTTCTATATCCAACTTTAAAAAGAGCTATATAATTATGGTTTAGATGCAATAATAGTTCAAGATTTAGGATATGCAGAATACTTGCATAAAAAAATTTTCCCTAGTATAGAAATTCATGGCAGTACACAGATGACTGTTGCCAACCATTATGAAATCAATTATTTAAAAGGAATTAGGGTTTCAAAAAGAATAGTTTTACCCTAGAGAATTAAGCTTTTGAAGAGATAAAAAGAAATCAGAGAAAACACAGATATGGAACTTGAAATCTTTGTTTCTGGTTCACTATGTATATCATTTTTCAGGTAATTGCTATATGAGTAGCTTCATAGGTGGAAGAAGTGGTAATCGTGGAATGTGTGCCCAACCTTGTAGAAAAAGAATACAAGACTTCTTGTGGAGAGAAATCATATTTTTTTAAGTCCTAAAGATCAGTTATATGGTTTTGATGAAATAAAAAAAACTACAAGAAATCGGAGTAGAAAGTATAAAAGTTGAAGGAAGAATGAAAGATGTTTCCTATGTCTACGAGACAGTTTCTTATTTTTAGAAGTCTAATAAATGGAATAGATAAGGAAGAAAATACTCATAAATTATTCAATAGAGGTTATTCAAAAGGATATTTCTACAACAATGATAAAGCCATTATGAATAGAGATTATTCATATAATATGGGTGAAAAAAATAGGAGAAGTTGTAGGAAAAGAAATATAAAGGTTAGATGAAGATGTAGTTTCAGGAGATGGAATAACCTTTGTCTCTAAGGATTATAAAAAAATCTTGGTGGAACATATATAGGAAAGATAAATGTAGCCAATGTAAAAGAAGATAGAAAAAAATAGCATATAAAAATGAAAAAGTTAATTCTAAATTTTCCCAGAAGGAACAAAAGTATGTTTTTAGAAATTATAATAAAAAGATTAAATGATGAAATTTCGAAAAAAATTAAAAAAATACAGATAAAAAAAGTTAGAAGTAAATTTTGATTTTACTGCTAAATTAAATGAAAAAAATTAAATTTAAAAAAATTTATTTGGAAGATGAAAATGGAAATAGAATTTTTAAATTTAGAAGAAATCTCTGAAACTTTAACTCAAAAAGGCACAAAAAAAGAGCTATAAGTGAAGAGGATATAAAGGAAAAAGTTATCTGAAATAGGTGACAGTGAATTTACTGTTAAAAAAATATTGAGGTTGATATAGATGAAGATATTTTTTTATTCCTCTATCAGAATTAAAAAAATTTAAAAAAAGAACAGCTGTTGAAAAGTTTTCGAGAAGAGATACTTTCATATTTTTAGAAGAGATTTAGACAGTGAATTAAAAGCAAATAATCAAGAATATTTTTAAATTAGAGATAGAAAAAGATGAGCCTAAAGATGTAGAAATAAGGGTTATTGTCTCTAATGATGAACAAAGAAAGCTTTTTAGAAAAAAAGTAAAAGATGAATATAATATAAGTGAAATATATGATAGAACTTATGATATAGCAAAACAATCTAAGTTAAGTCAACATAATTTAGACAATAAATTGGCTTCTAATCTCTATGAGTTATTAGAAAATAAAAAAATTCATCGGTTATGTTGAATTGGAATATGAATATAGTAAATTCTTATACTATTTCAGTTTTTGGAGAGAATAAAAGAACTTAGAAAGTTTTATAGTTTCACCTGAAATAAACTTTGCTAAAATAAGAGAACTAGGAAAGACAAGATTAAAAAAAGGCTTTTGCTAGTTTATTCAAAGTTAAAAGGAATGACTATAGATGTGGACATAGCTGAGAATAAAGATGAAGTTATCACTAATAAAGAAAAATGACAGATTTAATATTATCAGAAATGAATATGGTACAGAAATATTTTTTTAGATAAGCCACTTAATATCATCAATATAGAAGAAGATATTAAAAAAACTAAATGTGGATATAATAGTTTTTAGAGTTTACTACTGAAACTATTGATGAAATAAAAAAAGTTTTGAAAACAATTAAAGACAAGAAAAAGGTGAATACAGAGAATATAACTATAAAAGGGGGTGTATTGATGTCAGGACATAATCATAAACTTATAAGAAACCCTAGCCACTTGCTTCGGTTTAGGAGAAATGTCATTTATGCCAGGAACATTTGGAACTCTTGGAGGAATACCAATATTTTTTTATTCTTAACATATATTAAAAAGATTTTTTTCATAAATGTAATGGTTTACAACTCATTTTACTTAGTATTTTTTTAGTTACATTCTTTGCTATAGCAGTTTATGTATCAGATATATGTGAAAAAAAGAAATATTTAAAAAAAGAAGATCCACAAGCAGTTGTAATTGACGAAGTTCTTGGGTTCTTGACTACCTTATTTTTAATCAATCCTGTCGGGAGTAAAAAGCAACTTTAATTGCTATGGGATTGGCATTTGTAATTTTTTTAGAATATTAGATATAACTAAAAATAGGACCTATATATAAATCACAAAATTTTTGGAAATGGTGTAGGAGTAGTCTTAGATGATTTCTTAGCTGGAATTATAGGTAAACTTTTATTCTAGTAATTTATCTGGACAAAAATTTTTTTCTATTAATGGAGGAAAAAAATGAAAGCAGGAATATTTTTTTAGTAGGAACAGAATTATTAAATGGAGCGACAATAGATACAAATAGTATCTATATAGCAGAAGAATTAAATAAATATGGAATAGAAATAGAATTTAAAATGACAGTTAGAGATGTCATGGATGAAATAGTAAAAAGCTTTAAAATATGCTAAAAAGAATGTTGATTTAGTTATTTTTAACAGGGGATTTAGGACCCTACTGATGATGATATAACTAAGGAAGCAATGGCAAAAGTTTTTTTAAAGAAAAAAATTAATAATTGATGAAAAAGAAAAAAAGCAGAGCTTTTTAAAGAAATATAAAAGTTATGGAAATCTGAATAAAACTAATTTTAAGGAAGTTGAAAAGCCTGAAGGAGCTATTAGCTTTAAAAAAATGACGTAGGTATGGCACCAGCAGTTTATATTGATGGTCTAGTTGCCTTTTCCAGGTTTTTCCAAATGAATTAAAAAAATATGTTTCCTAAATTTTTTTAAAAATATTATGTTAAAGAGAAATAATTTAAAAACTCAAATATATATCAAAGATATAATTACTTATGGTATAGGAGAAAGTACCCTTGAAAAATACTGTAAAAGATTTATTTACCGAAGAAGGTATATTCTATGAATTTTTTAGTTAAGGACTATGGAACTCTAATAAGACTACAAACAAGTAGTAAAAAAATAAAAAGAGTGTAGAAAAAAATTGTTAAAAAAATTATATAATAGAATATCTGAGTTCATAATTGGAGAAGACACTGATAGACTAGAAAATTCAATTTATGAATGCTTAAACTCAGGTAAAAAAACCACTTACAATTTCAACAGCAGAGTCTTGTACAGGTGGAATGATAGCTAGTAAGTTGATTGAAGTTCCAGGAATATCTGAAAACTTTATGGAAAGTATAGTTTCTTATTCAAATGAAGCTAAGATAAAAAGATTGAAAGTAAAAAAAGAAACTTTTAGAAAAAAATATGGAGCTGTGAGTGAAGAAGTAGCAAGAGAAATGCTTGCAGGTCTAAAAGACAGATGTTGCAATTTCAACTACTGGAATAGCTGGTCCAGGTGGAGGAACAAAAGAAAAAAACCTGTTGGGCTTGTATATATTGGAATTAGAGTAAAAGATGAAGTAAAGATTTTTTTAGAAGAGAATTAAAAAGGTGATAGAAATAAAATAAGACAAAGAGCAATGATGCATGCTCTTTATAACTTATTAAAAAAATATTAAAATAAAAAGGTACGGTAAAAAGGAAATGACTATAGGTGAGAAATTAAAGAAAAAGTAGAAACGATAAAGGAATGTCTTTAAGAGAACTTGCAACAAAAAGTAGATTTATCAGCAAGTTTCTTATCTCAAATTGAACAAGGAAAAGCTTCTCCTTCAATAGAAAAATTTAAAAAAAGATAGCTCATACCTTAGATGTTAGAGTAGCATATCTTATTGAAGATGAAGAAGACGATATTAGAAATATTGAGTACGTTAAGGCTGCAAATGTAAGATATATAGAAAGTATTGATTCAAATATCAAAATGGGAATTTTACTTGCAAGCAACAAAGAAAAAAATATGGAACCTATAATTTATGAAATAGGTGTAGACGGAGAAAGTGGAAGAGACTATTATAGTCATGGTAATTCAGAAGAATTTATATATATATTAGAAGGTGAACTAGAAGTATATGTGGCTAATAAAAAAATATAAATTAGCAAAAGGGTGATAGTCTATATTTCAAATCTAGTTTAAACCATAGATTTAAAAAAATACTTCAAAAAAAGAAGTAAAAAGCACTGTGGGTAGTTAGCCCACCAACATTCTAATTGGAGGTAATATGAAAGATAGAAATAAAAAGTTTTAACACCACTTAGGTTAACTAAATTATTTATAGCAGCAAGTAGATGGCTTTTTAAAAATATGCTGATGTTTTTAAATGACTTAAATGTCTACCCAGTTCCTGATGGAGATACAGGAACAAATATGTCTATGACATTACAATCTGTAGAAAAATGCTTTAATAGGTTTACAAACTGAGCCTAAAATGGAAGAGCTTGTAGATATAATTTCTGAAGCTGTTCTATTAGGGAGCAAGAGGAAACTCAGGAACAATCTTTATCTCAAATTATTCAAGGATTCTTAGATGAAGTTAGAGATACAGAAGAAATTACTATTCCTAAAGCTGCAAGAGCATTTGTTTCTGCAAAAGAAAGAGCATATATGGCTGTTAGTCAACCAGTTGAAGGAACAATACTTACTGTTATAAGAAAAAGTTTCTGAAGCAGCAATAGCTTATGAAGGTCCCAAAAGATAATTTTTATACCTTTCTTAGTTCATTTAAAAAAATGCTGCTGCTGAAGCCGTTGATGATACTCCTAATCTTCTACCTAAATTAAAAAGAAGCTGGAGTTGTTGATGCAGGAGGAAAAGGGATTTTCTATGTACTTGAAGGGTTTGAAAAATCTGTAACAGATCCTGAAATGCTAAAAAGATTTAGCTAGAATAGCAAATTCTCAAGTAAACAGAAAGCAAAAAAACTTGAATATGTAAATAAAAAAATGAAATAAAATTTAAATATTGTACTGAGTTTATAATAGAATCAGGAGATTTTTGATTTAGAAGAATATAAGGCAAAAAAATTCAACAACTTGGAGATTCTATGGTTGTTGCACAAACAAGAAAAGAAAAACTAAGACACATATACATACTAACCATCCTGGACAAGTCTTAGAAATAGCTGGAGCTTTAGGAAACTTAAACAATATGAAAATTGAAAATATGGAAATTCAACATAACCATGTTTTTAGTTAAAGAAGAAGAATTAAATGGTGGAAAAAGCTCTTGTAGTTGAAGAGGAAGAAACAGTTAAATTACTATTTAACGAAAAAAATATTGAAAATAATGTAGCTGTCTATGCTGTGGTAGATAATAAAAACATAGCTGAACTTTTCTTAAAAGACGGAGCTGCTGCAACTTTAATTGGAGGACAAACTAAAAACCCTTCTGTTGCAGATATAGAAGATGGATTGAAAAAGATTAGTGCAAAAACTATATACATACTACCTAATAACAAAAATATCATTGCTAGTGCAAAAATTAGCTGCACAAAGAGATAAAAGAGATATTATAGTTATAGATACAAAGACAATGTTAGAAGGATATTACTTTTCACTAAAAAAATAGAAAAGATGAATCTTCAAAGTCTGTTAAGACAATTAAAATTCAATAATTCTATTGAAATTACAAAGGCTGTTAGAGATACTAAAAGTAAATGATATAGAGATTAAAATTGGAGATCATATAGCTCTTGTAAATGGAGCTTTTGACAGAAAAGAGCAGCAACACTTGAAGATTTAATTAAAGATAGTATGTGATAAATACATAAATGATAAAAACTTTATCTCTTACTGTAGTTAAAAGGAAAAAAACAGCTACAGAAGAAGCTAATGAAAATTATTACTGCTAAGAATTTAAAGAAATTCTATATGTATGATGGAGAACAAGATAACTATTCTTATTATATCTACTTAGAACAAAGAGATCCTAGTCTATCGAAGATAGCTATCTTAACAGATTCAGCTTCAGATTTAACTCATGAAATGATAGAAGGACTAGATATAACAATCATACCTGTAAGACTTAGAATAGGTGAAAAACAACTATAAAGATGGTGTTGATATAACTAAAAGAAAGAATTCTGGCATAAACTTATAACTGAAAAGGTTGTTCCAAAAAAACTGCTCAACCTTCTCCAGCAGAATTTAGAGATTATTATGAAGAACTATTTAATAAAGGATACGAAAAAAAATAATTTCTATTCATATGTCTAGTAAGATGAGTGGAACTCAACAAGTTGCAAAAAGTTGCAAGAGAAATGATAAAAAGAGAAAAAGATATAATTATAGTTGATTCTAAGTCTGTAACATTTGGTCAAGCTTATCAAGTGCTTGAAGCTGCAAAAATGGCTAAAGAAGATGCAAAACTTGAAACTATACTAGCAAGACTTTATGAAATTGCAGATAAAATGAAAGTATACTTTTGCAGTAAGTGATTTAACTTACTTAGAAAAAGGTGGAAGAATTGGAAGAGCTTCTTCAATGATAGGAAGTCTTTTAAAAATTAAGACCTGTTTCTAAAAATTGAAGATGGAGAAGTTACTCTTGAAACTAAGACTTTTGGAGAAAGAGGAGCTATCTCTTACATGGAAAAAAATTATAAAAAAATGAAGGTAAAAATAGTATCTATCTGTATACAGCTTGGGGAGGAACTAACCAAGAATTACAAAAGTACAGATATCTTAAAGAAAAACAGCAGATACTATGAGAAAAAAATAGAATATAAAGGAAGATTTGAAATTGGAGCTACTATAGGTAGTCATAGTGATCCTGTCTTTGGTATTGGTATTATATCTAAAATTAGATAAAACAATAAAAAAAGGCTAGAATAAATTTCTTATATATGATAAAATTTAATATAAATTAAAAAAATTATAGGAGGTTTTTTTCTGTGTCTGGACATAGTAAATGGAATAATATACAACATAGAAAAAGGTGCTCAAGATAAGAAAAGAGCAAAGTTATTTACAAAATTTGGAAGAGAGTTAACAATTGCAGCTAAAGAAGGAGGAAGTGATCCTAACTTCAACCCAAGACTTAGACTTGCAATAGAAAAAGCTAAAGCTGGAAATATGCCGAAAAGATATTCTAGAAAGAGCTATTAAAAAAGGTTCAGGAGAATTAGAAGGTGTAGATTTTTACAGAAATGAGATATGAAGGTTATGGTCCTGCAGGAACTGCATTCATAGTTGAGGCTGTAACAGATAATAAAAATAGAACAGCGTCTGAAATGAGAATGACATTTTCTCGTAAAGATGGAAATCTTGGAGCTGATGGAGCAGTATCTTGGATGTTTAAGAAAGAAAAGGAATCATAACTGTAAAATCTGAAGGTATAGATACAGACGAGTTTATGATGGCAGCATTGGAAGCAGGAGCAGAAGATGTTGAAGAGAGTGATGGAGTTTTTGAAGTTACAACTGAATATACAGAATTTCAAACAGTTTTAGAAAACTTAAAGAATGCTGGTTATCAATATGAAGAAGCTGAAATTACTATGATACCTGAAAAATACTGTTGAAATTACTGATTTAGAAACAGCAAAAAAAGTTATGGCTCTTTATGATGCTTTTAGAAGATTTAGATGATTCTCAAAATGTTTACTCAAACTTTCGATATTTCATCTGAAATATTAGAACAATTAGATTAGAATAAAAAGTGGAGCTGTTGAAAATATTTTACAACAGCTCATTTTTTTAAGGAGTCTATATGATAGAAGCTTATAAAAAGATGTATACTAAGTTGGAAGATCTTCCTAGTAAATATATAACAGCAAAGCAAGTAGTAAATCTAAAAATCTTTAGGTATAGATACCATTTATGATTTAATCTATTATTTTCCTAGAGCATACGATAATAGAAGTAATGTTAAAAAAATATTGGAGATTTAACTTTAATGAATATGTAGTTGTTAAGGCTAGTGTTATGTCTGTTCTTAACATGCCAAATAGAAGTGGGAAAAAAATAGTCAAGGCTATGATAACTGATGGGACAGGTATAATGGAAGTCTTATGGTTTGGTATGCCCTATATAAGTAAGTCACTTAAAGTAGGAGAAGAATATATATTTATTGGACAAACTAAAAAAATCTAATCTTTTTCAATTTATTAATCCTGAATATAAATTATATAAAGGACAAGAAAAAGAAACAGCTAAAGAAATTTTTACCAATATATAGTTCAAATAAAAGTATTACTCAAAAATAATTTAAGAAAAAAATAATTAAGAAATTTTTAGAAAACTTTTTTAAAATACTTTTGAAGAAAAATATTCCTAATGATTTAGTTAAAGGATATAAAGAGATTTTTGAAAGAACTCAAGCAATTAAAAATATACATTTTCCTGAATCAGTTCAAGCAATAGAAGCAGCTAATCTAAGATTTGCAACAGAAGAACTACTAATTTTAGAATTGGGCATACTTAAAAAAATAGATTTATTGTAGATAGTTTAAACACAAAAGAAATATGAGATTGAAGGAAAAAGAAAAAGTAAGAAAGTTTTTTTAGAACTTTCTACCCTTTGAATTAACTAGAGCTCAAAAAAAAGGGTTATAAAAGAAATCTATGATGAGATTTCAGATGGAAAAAAATTGTGAATAGACTTGTGCAAGGAGATGTTGGAAGTGGGAAAACTGCAGTTGCAACAGTTATGCTTATCTATATGGCAGAGAATGGCTATCAAGGAGCATTGATGGCACCGACAGAAATCCTAGCTAATCAACATTATTTAGGTATGAAAGAAAGACTTGAAAAAAATAGGTCTAAGAGTAGGTCTATTAACTTCTAGTATAAAAGGTAAGAAAAAAACTGAGATATTAGAAGCCATTGCTAATGGAGATATTGATATAGTTATAGGAACTCATTCTTTGATAGAAGATAATGTAGTATTTAAAAAAATTAGGTCTTATAGTTATAGATGAACAACATAGATTTGGTGTAAATCAAAGAAATAAATTAAGAGAAAAAAAGGTTTCTTAGGGCAATCTTTTTAGTTATGACTGCTACTCCTATACCCTCGTTCATTAGCTTTAAGTATCTATGGAGATTTAGATTTATCAATAATAGATGAGTTACCACCAGGAAGAACTCCTATAAAAAAACAAAATGGATAGCTAATGATAAAGACTTATCAATAATGTATGATTTTTATCTATAAAAAAAGTAAATAGTGGAAATCAAGCATATTTTGTTGCACCACTTATTGAAACAAGTGATAAAGATGGCTTTAAAAATCTGTGGATAAGGTCTCTGAAGAGATAGAAAGAAGATTTTCAGATAAGAAAAATTGGAATAATTCATGGAAAGATGAAAGCTAAAGAAAAAAAGATGAAGTTATGCTTAAATTTAAAAAAATAAAGAATATGATATCTTAATAGCAACGACAGTTATTGAAGTTGGTATAGATGTACCAGCCTCTACTATTATGACTATCTATAATGCTGAAAGATTCGGACTATCTGCTCTACATCAACTTAGAGGAAGAGTAGGAAGAGGTTCAAAACAATCATATTGTTTTTTTAATTTCTGAGTCAACTACTGAAAAACTCTAAACAAAGATTATCTATTATGGAAAAAAACAGAAGATGGATTTGTAATAGCTGAGGAAGATTTGAAATTAAGAAATTCAGGAGAAATCTTTTGGTTTGAGACAAAGTGGATTTAGTGATTTAAAAATTTATAGATATAATATACGATAGCAAGACTATAAAAAGATGTTAGAGATTTATGTATAGCTTACTTTAAAGAAAAAAATAAAGGTAAAAATTAAAAATGAATTTTTAAAAATATGATATAGAAAGAAAATTCTCAGATTTACAATCAGGGAAATTAAAAAAAGTTATTACAAATTAAAAAGTAAAAAAATAAGTAAGTTACGAATGTAGATTTTTAGATAAAAAAATCAAATAGAATGAGCCGAGTAAATCTCGACATGTCTGAGCTAACTTGTTAGCGAGTTGGTCGAAACTTTACAGCGAATTCTTGATTTTTTTATCGTTAAGAAATCTACTCAGTAACGAACTATTTTTTTACTTTTTTTATTACTCATAATAGCTTATTATTAATAAATATTTCCTACTAGTCCAACAATTTCTTTAGCTTTTTTGAATTTTTTTCTATAGCTATAGCTCTTGCTTTTTTTAGACCCTTCATTTAAAAACATCTTTTAACATAGTCCATATCTTTTTACAAGTTCTTCTCTTTTTTTCTCTAGCAACTGCAAAATACTCTAAGATAGAATTTAATAATTCAGTTTTTTTGCATGTCCATAACCAAAAATTACCTGCTAAGAATTTTATCTTTTAATTCGTTTTTGTTTATCTATATTGTTAAATAAAGCATAAAGCTTTTTAGCAATATTATTGTCAGGATTTTTTTGGTTCTTCAAGTGGAGTAGAGTCAGTAACTATACTCATAACTTGTTCTTTTAATTTTTTTCTTAGTAACAAAACATATTAATAGTATTGTTATATGATTTACTCATTTTTTTGTCCATCAGTTCCAGGAACAATAGCAGAATCATCTAAAATTAATGGTTCAGGTAGTTTAAAAAGAAATTCTACTCCATATTGTTGATTGAATTTCATAGCAATATCTCTAGTCATTTCTAAATGTTGCTTTTGATCCTTACCAACAGGAACAACATCTGAATCATAGATTAAAAATATCTGCTGCCATCAACACAGGATAAGTTAAAAAGTCCCTGTGTTTGCAGGTATTCCCCTTAGCTGTTTTATCTTTATATGAATGTCCTCTTTCTAAAAAGTCCAATAGGAGTTATATTTGAAAGAAGCCATGTCAATTCTGTATGTTCAGGGACATTAGATTGTAAAAAAATATAGTTGATTTACTTGGATCAAGCCCAATAGCAAGGTAATCCAAAACTATATTATATGTATTTTCTCTTAATGTTTCAGGACTAGTAAGCGATGTTAAAGAATGATAGTCAGCAATAAAATAGAAACCATCATAATCACTTTGTAAATCCACAAATTGTTTCATATGCACCAAAGTAGTTTCCTATATGTAGAATTCCACTTGGTTGTATTCCAGATAAACTTCTTTTCATTTTTTTATATCTCCTCAAATCAAAAATTTTATAATAATAATTAGTAAATTGTAACATAGTAGCAAGGACTTTTCAAGTTAAACTATAATTCTTTTTAACTCTTCTACCTATACCTGTCATAAATTCCCATACACAAAGTTCTGGAATATTTAAATTATCTATGATATCAGCATTTATAACTGTAACTTCATCAGATATTTTTTTATAGTTTTTTTCAAGCTCTTTAGGTATTCTCACCATAGTCATATCCATACAGATATTACCTATTATTTCACATCTATAATTGTTTATTAAAAACATAGCCACCCTTTAGTTAGGTATTTTTTTCAAACCATCTGCATAACCTATTGGGATAACAGCATAAGTTGAGTCAGCTGGAAGAGTATAGTGTCTACCATAAGATACAAAAAGAGTCTTTATTAACTTTTTTTGTAAATAGAACTTTTGACTTTATAGTAAATACATTTTTTTAAACAAGGAGTTTTTCTTGTTACCTGTAAAAAGAATACATAGCTATACCAGCTCTTACAAGATTTCCCTAAATATTTTCATGAAAAATTAGTTATACCAGCACTATTAGAAATGTGTATATTTTTAAATCTAAGTCCCTTTACTATATTTTTTTAAACTTTTTTTCAATTTGCTCTAAAGTAAAAATTCTTAGTATCTATAGTATTGCCATCACTATCTGATAGATGAGTAAAAATTCCAACTAGATTTCAAGTTATTAGTTTTTACAGAAATTTATTACTTCTTCAGCTTCATCAACTTCAAAACCTAATCTTGTCATACCTGTATCAAATTTTAAATGTATATTAGGATTTAAATTATTTTTCCACTAAAAAAATTTTAGTTGCTGCATAGAACTAATAGCAGTGTGTATACCTCTTTTTAGTTGCTTCAACTAGTTCATCTTCAAAACTTGCACCTAAAATTAAAAAGTTAGCCTTTTATACCAGCATCTTGTAGTTCTATTGCTTCCTCAAGATTAGCAAGTCCAAAAAAATTAACTCCTACCTCTTGTAAAATTTTTAGCAATCTCTATAGAACCCAATCCATAGGCATTAGCTTTAACTACTCCAAGAACCTCTCTATTATCTGCAAGTTCCTTAAGTTTTTAAAATATTGTACTTTAGATTCTCTTTGTCAATTTCAACCCAAGTTCTCATTTTTTTATAAGGGACTATTACATCAGTCCCCTTAGCCTCCTTTCATATCTTTTGTATATATAACTAAAAAAATACACCATATGCCTAGACAATAGGTGTATTTAATAAAAATTTATTATTTTATATTTCCTAAAATTTTTAGAAGCTGCCTTTGATAAAGTCTTTAAAAAAACAGTATCAGTGATTTTCATTACTTCACTTCTATCAACAGTTATTAAAGAGTAAACTTTTTCTGAATCCTCCCAAGCTCCTTTTTGAGAACTTTTTTTCATTGAAAGGTCAGTAGAGTAGTTAGCTAAGTCAGAGAAGGCTGGATTAACAATACTTTTTGAAAAAAAGCATCCATATCTTCTAGATAACCTCTAAGTTGAGCTTCTACTTCAGATTTGACTTTTTCTTCTTAAAGATTCAGAAGCAGAATTATTAGCACGAGATTGAGCCAAAGTAGAACCACTTTTAGAAAGTTGAGAAGAAGCAACACTATAAAGTTCTTTATCAGGATTAACTCTTGAAGCAACAATCTCTTGTATAGCAGCAGGTATAGAACCTTCAGTTAAAAAACTTGGTATATAAGAGTCTATAGAACTACAAGCTGTTAATGTTATTAGTGAAAAATAAAAATAAAAAGATTTTATTTTTTGTTCATAGTTATTCCTCCAAAATATTTTTTTAATAAATTATACCATAAAAAAATAAAAATAAAAATAACAAAATGAAAGTAAAAAAAGAAAGAAAAAGTAGAGGTATTTACTCATATAAATAAAGAAAAAAAGTAAGAAATTTAGAAATAAAAAAATAAAAAAATATTTGAAAAAAACTTAGAAAATATAATAAAATGAAGTATGATTTTTAATAAGTGTTAAGAATAAAAAAAGAGGTGAAACAATGTCAATTTTTAAAGATTTAGTAAAAAAATTTAGGTTTAACTAATATAACACAATCAAAAAAAGAAGTATGTTACTGTTTCTGAAAAATAATTCAGAAGAAGAAAAAGAAAAAAAGCAAAATATAAGGTAAAAAAATATTGATAATTTAAAAGAGGAAGAAATAACAAAAATGTCCTACTTGTGGAGTTTTTATCTCATAAGTCTGAGATAAAAGAAAATTTAAAAAAATGTCCAAACTGTAATCATTATTTTTAATATGAGTGCTAGAGAAAGAATTGAACTTTTTAATAGATAAAGGAACATTTAAAGAAGAAGATTCTAATCTAACAGCAGGAAACCCAATAGATTTCCCTGAATATACAGAAAAAGTATGAAAAAGCTGAACGTGATTCAGGAATGAAAGAAGGAGTTATAAGTGGTCTAGGAGAAATTAATGGACTAAAAAGTTAGTATAGCTTGTATGGACTTTTAATTTTATGGGTGGAAGTATGGGTTCTGTTGTAGGAGAAAAAATAACTGCAGCTTTAGAGAGAGCTATAGAACATAAAGTTCCAGCTGTTGTTGTTGCTATTTCAGGAGGAGCAAGAATGCAAGAAGGACTGTTTCTCTTATGCAAATGGCTAAAACATCTGCAGCAGCTAAAAAGATGAGATTAGCAGGATTACCTTTTATATCTGTTCCAGTTAATCCAACTACTGGAGGAGTTACAGCTTCATTTGCAATGTTAGGAGATATTATTATAAGTGAACCTAATGCAAGAATTGGATTTGCTGGTCCAAGAGTTATTGAGCAAACTATTAGACAAAAATTGCCAGAAAATTTCCAAAAGAGTGAATTTTTACAAGAATGTGGAATGGTAGATATTATTGCTAAGAGAGAGGATTTAAAAGAAACTATATTTAAGGTGCTTAATAACATAATTTAAGGAGGTAGTAAAATGCAATTTGAATTTCAAATAGAGGAATTAGAACATAAAGATAGAAGAATTAAAAAGTTTTCTGAAGAAAAAGAAGTAGATCTTACAGAAGAAATAAATAAATTAAAAGATCAAAGAGATATTGCTCTTAAAGTTTTTATATGAAGATTTAACAGATTATCAAAGAGTTATAGTTTCTAGACATCCAGAAAGACCGTACACTTTAGATTATATAGAAAAATATAACAACAGATTTTTATTGAACTACATGGAGATAGATTATTTAGAGATGATCCTGCAATAGTTGGAGGACTTTGTAAGATTGATGGGAAAAAGATTTATGATAATTGGGACATCAAAAAGGTAGAACAATGCAAGAAAAAAAGTTTTTTTAGAAATTTTTGGAATGGCTAATCCTGAAGGATATAGAAAGGCACTAAGACTTTATGAAATGGCTGAAAGATTTAGAATTCCTATTTTTAACTTTTTATTGATACACCAGGAGCTTATCCAGGACTTGAAGCTGAAAAAAACATGGTCAAGGAGAAGCTATAGCAAGAAACTTAATGGAAATGAGTGGAATAAAAACTCCTATAATTTCAGTTGTAATAGGAGAAGGAGGTTCAGGAGGAGCTTTTAGGTTTAGGAGTAGCTGATAAAGTATTTCATGCTTGAAAACTCTGTTTATTCTGTAATTTCACCAGAAGGATGTGCAGCAATACTGTATAAAGATCCTAGTAGAGTGGAAGAAGCAGCAAATAATTTAAAATTATCATCACAAAGTTTATTAAAAGTTGGTTTAATAGATGGTATTATTGATGAAGCTCTAGGTGGAGCTCATCGTGGTCCTAAAGAAACAGCTATTTAATCTAAAAAGAGTGGTTTTAGAAACATTAGAAGAACTTGAAAAAAATTACCATTGGATGAATTAGTAGAAAAAAAGATATGAAAAAAATTCAGACAAATGGGAGTATTTAATAGATAAGGTGGAGGAAAATGGAAAAAAATTAGCTATATTGACAAGTGGTGGAGATGCACCTGGAATGAATGCAGCTATAAGAGCAACAGCAAAAATTGCAGAATCTTATGGTTTTGAAGTCTATGGGATAAGAAGAGGGTATTTAGGAATGCTAAATGATGAGATATTCCCTATGACAGGTAGATTTGTATCAGGTATAATAGATAAAGGTGGAACAGTTCTATTAACAGCACGTTGTGAAGAATTTAAAGAAGCAAGATTTAGAGAAATTGCAGCAAATAATTTAAGAAAGAAAGGAATAAATTATTTAGTTGTTATAGGTGGAGATGGTTCATATCGTGGAGCTAACCTTCTATATAAAGAACATGGAATCAAAGTTGTAGGAATTCCTGGAACTATTGATAACGATATCTGTGGAACTGATTTTACTCTTGGTTTTGACACTTGTTTAAATACTATCTTTAGATGCTATGTCAAAGATTAGAGATACTGCTACTTCTCATGAAAGAACAATTTTAGTTCAAGTTATGGGAAGAAGAGCAGGAGACTTAGCTCTTCATGCTTGTATAGCAGGTGGTGGAGATGGAATAATGATACCTGAAATGGACAATCCTATTGAAATGTTAGCTTTACAATTAAAAGAAAGAAGAAAAAATGGTAAGCTACATGATATAGTTTTAGTTGCTGAAGGTGTTGGAAATGTACTAGATATAGAAGAAAAATTAAGAGGACATATCAATAGTGAAATTAGATCAGTTGTTTTTAGGACATATCCAAAGAGGAGGAACTCCTTCTGGACGTGATAGAGTTCTAGCAAGTAGAATGGCAGCAAAAAGCAGTGGAAGTATTAAATAAAGGTGAAGCAGGAGTTATGGTTGGAATTGAAAAGAATGAAATGGTAACTCATCCACTTGAACAAGCTTGTTCTGTTGATAGAAGAAAGAGTATAGAAAAAGATTATGATTTAGCTATTTTATTGTCAAGATAACAGGAAAAGAGGTAAAAATGGATACTGTATTAGAATTAGTAAGAAAAAGAAAGAAGAAAAAAATCAAATTAAAAAGAGAAATAGAAGACAATGATAGAAAAAAATAAGAGATAATAGAAAAAGAGTAGAATTACTTAACTTAAAAAGACTACTTAAAAGAAAGTATGTCTTATTCAGAAATCATTGATATTATCGAAAAATATGGAATCTGACTATGAAGATAGAGTAGACGATTATATAATTAAAAAAATGCTGAACTTGGTAAAGAAAGAAGAGAAATTAGCAAAACAATAAAAAGAATTTAAGAAATCACTTAGTTAGGAGATAAACAATGCCAACTAAAAAGTTTAGAAAGACTGATACTGGAATTTAATAAATTACCAGGTGTTGGTCAGAAATCTGCAACAAGATATGCTTTTCATATACTAAATCAATCAGAAGAAGATGTTAAAAAAATTTTTGCAGAAGCTCTTTTTAGCAGTAAAAGATAATGTTAAAAGATGTTCTGTCTGTGGAAACTATTGTGAAAGTGATACTTGTAACATATGTTCTGATAATACAAGAAATCATAATATAATCTGTGTAGTAGAAGAAAGTAAAGATATTATGATTTTTAGAAAAAAACTACAAAATATAGAGGAGTCTACCATGTTTTAAATGGTAGACTTGATCCTTTAAATGGGAATAACTCCAAATGAGTTAAATATTAAATCTTTTGATTGAAAGATTAGGAAAAGAAGATATTGAAGAAATAATTTTAGCAACTAACCCCTAATATAGAAGGAGAAACAACTGCTATGTATCTTGCCAAAACTTATTAAAAAAATTTTTGGGTATAAAGATTACAAAGTTAGCCAGTGGAATTCCTATGGGAGGAAACTTAGAATTTTCTGATACTGCAACTATCTCAAGAGCCTTTAGATGATAGAGTTGAAATCTAAAAATAAGATTATATTATGGAGGAAAACTTTGTTTACAAAAAGGAAATATATATGAATATGATATACATAAAGCTAATATATCTTGTCTATTGGAGATGGGAGAAATATCTCAAAGAACAATATGATATGCTCAAAAGATATACCTAAAGATGAAAGATCTAAGTTTGTTGCAGCATTTGAAAAGATTAGAAAAAGATACAGCTAAAGATTATAGAAAATATGTAGCTATAGCACTTGAGAAAATTTAAAGCTCTCAATGATATAAAAAGAAAAGGATATTATTGAAATAGCTTTTTGATGCTATATGACTTGATAAAGAGGTTAGCAATTTACAAGTTACAGAAAAATATAAAGATTTACTCTGTAAAAGAAAAGGCTAGTCTCTATCTTAGAGATTAGAAAAAGTTAAATTTTATTTTTAATTCTGCTGATAATACTTTCTTTCAAAGAGGCTTTAGGGACAAAAAGAAAGTCCCTTGGTTTGAGATAATAAAAAGAATATATGAGATTATCTGAACTGAAAGATAATCAAAGTTTAACTCAATTTATAAAATGATTTTTAAAGAAAAGTATATAAATAAAAGGTTTAGATGAAAGAAATTTTATCAAAGATTAATTCCAAAGATGGATAATCTTGAAAATAATAGAAATATTATTATAAAAAGATGCTACTGCAAATCTGCAATAGCATCTTATTTTTAAACTATAACTTTATTTACATATTTCTGATGTACATAGTGATAACAATCCACCATAATCAATAGAAAATTCAATTAAATCTCCTACTTGATATTTTTATCACAATGTGTTACATCAAGGATAGTATGGTCACTACTTGCACCAACTACTTCTATATCAACAGAGAAAAAGTGTCCAATATTAATGTCTTGTCTTCCTATTCCTATGATAACTCTTTTGCATAATTCCTTTGTCTTCATATTCAACTTGGTTTCCAAAAGGCATCAAGTCCTCTTTCTCCTATAGGAACTGATGGTTTTTCTTTGTTTTCAATAACTTCACAAACAAGTTTGAAAAACATCATTATATGTCCCATCTATATCTTTTCCATAAGCAGTTTCTCTTCCAAGTAAAATAGCTTCACCAACTCTAAGATTATTTATTTTAGAAGGTAATCTATTTTTCATTTAGAAGAAATAGAGAACTAGAGTTACCACCTGAGATTATTTGCATTTTGATATGAAAAATTCTTCTCAATCTTCTCAGCTAAATTTACTAATTTAGAAAGATTTTTCTTCTGAAGGAAGAACTGAACCATAGCAAGTTAAGTTAGTTGCAAGACCAATAATAGAAATATTATGTAAATCATGGATTTTTAATATTTTTCTAGAAGATCTTTTCAACAAAATAACCTTCTCTTAAATCTCCCTAAGTCTACCATAATAACAACTTTATGTACTTTGTTATTTTTCTTAGCACTTTCATTTAGTTTTTTCAAGAGTTTCGTATTCTGAGTTGAAACTTATATCAGCATATTTTTACAACTTCTTCAACTTCACTTTTCATAGGAATTCTAAGAAGTATTTTAGGAATATTTATGTCTTTCATTTTCTTAAGATTTTCTATTCTTGAATCTGCTAAATAGTCAACTAAATTATTATCTTTAACTAGTTCAGTCACAATATTAACATTAGCACAATAAGCTTTTTGTTACCATAGCTAAAGAAAGATTATTCTTCTTTAAAAGATTTGATATTACTTGCAGATTAGTTTTTAATTTATTTATGTTTATCTCTAGTCTTGGATACAAGTCATCATCTCCTTATTAGTTTGGAATTTTTATTTTTCATTTTTAAGAATTCAAAGAATCTATCAGATTCTTCAACAGCAACACCTGTCATTGTTAAAACTCCAAACATATTTATTATTACCAGTGAAGCCAAACTAATATCTAGGAAAGATACTATTATTCCTAAACTTCCAAAAAGCTCCTATTAAAACCATTAGTATATATACATAACGAGAAACTCTAGAAATTTTTAGTACCAAATACATATTCAATTTGTTTTTCACTAATGTATACCATTACAATTAGTGTTGAAAGAACAAATAATATTATGATTATTGTCATGAAAGCTCCACCTAGGATATTTCCATAGAAATTCTTGAAAAGCAATAGCTGGCATAGAAGCAGCTCTATCAAAACTTACAACTTTATATGCACCACTAGTTGTTACAAGTAAACCAGAAGTTAAACACATTAAGAAAGTACTGATGAAAACTTCGACCATTCCCCAAAGTGCTTGACGTGCTGGGAAGTCTGTTATAGCTGCAGCATAAGCAGTAGGACTTGTTCCCATTCCAGCTTCGTTTGAGTAAGTTCCTCTAGCAAGACCAGATCTCATAGTCATAGCTACTGTTCCTCCAGCCATTCCACCAAAAAGCTGCTGGTGCAGAGAATGCTCCTGCAAACATTTGTCCAAAAACAAATGGAATATTTTTATAGTTTGCTAGTATGATTATCCATGCAAGGATAAAATAAGCAAAACTCATGAAAGGAACTATTTTATCCATAAGAGCTCCAACTCTTTTTATTCCACTCAACAATTGTTATAAAAACAACTCCAAATATAGCAACACCTGTTATATACTTAGAAATTCCTAGTGTTTCAGCAGATTGAACAACTGATAATGATTGTAAACCTATAGAAGGTAGAAGTTCAAATGCCAAGAAAAGTGCAAATAAAGTTCCTAGAATTGGAAGTTTAGTATGTTTTAAATAGTACATTGCTCCACCAACATATTCACCTAGTTCATTCTTTTCTCTATATTTTATTCCTAAGATAACTTCAGCATATTTAAGACCTACAGCAAAAAGTCCAATAACAACCATCCAGAAAAGTGCTCATACCACCCATGGAAATTGCAACTGCAACCCCCTATAATATTTCCTGAACCTAAGGTTGAACCTATAGCAGTAAGTGCAGCTTGTAAAGCAGATATATTTCCTTCACCAGAATTTTTCTTTTTACTACATCTTTATAAACTGTTTTTTATAATTAGAGGTAATTTTTACAATTTGGATAAACTTGAATCTTATTGTTACATATATACTACCTAAAGCTAATAATATAACCATTGGATAAGACCACAGCCAGTCTGATAACATAGTTATTTTTTCTATCATAATATACACCAACCTTTTTATAAAAGTAATATTAATATGGCTTACGTTTCAGTAAATTTTATTTCTTATAAGATTTCATTGTTTAATAATTTCATAACTGTTTTATATACTAACTCAGGAGTAACTGTATAACTATATTTCTTCTCAACTCTTTCTGTAAATTTATGTGCATCATATCCAAAGCATCCTATATCTAAAACAGGAAGAGATAATTTTTGCATATCTTCTAATGGAAGACTATATTTTACACCAAATCCAGGCATATTATTTTTTAGACTAGCTATTATAGCTGGATCTTTTGGTGCAGCTCCATAACTAAGTCTGAAATATATGGGAAAGAAATTTCTTATATGCTAATTTATAATCAGTTTTAGTAGTTTTTACTGCATTATCAACAGCATCTATAAGAGCTTTATCCTTAGGATTTGTTCCATCTATATAGATATGAGGATAGTAAGGTGGAGAGAAGTAAAACAACAACTAATGGATTTTTGATCTCTTCCAGCTAGCTTGTAATTTTTCAACCATTCTTTGAGCAAATACTCTAGTATCAATGCTTTTCATCTTTCATTAATTCTTTGCTATAGTTTGCTAATACTTCATCAATATCAGGTTTTTCTTCTCTAACTTTTTCAAGAAGTTCAGTATATGATAGAACTCTAGCTTCCCAAGGTAATTTTTATAAGTTCTGTTTGAACTCATTGAACAGAAAGTTTCATATTGTTTATTTAATTTTGTAACTACACTGTCAAATGCTTCAAAAAGCAGCCTTTTTCATTTTTCTAAAACCATATCAGGAGTCGACATATGAGTTGCATAATTGAAATAAAAGAACTGCAGTTTTTCCAACTTGAACAGAGTATTCAGGTTTTTGGTCTCTTTGATATAAGCTTATAGGTGGAAGAGATACTTCACCATCAACAATATCACAGAACTCAGTATTCATATTTACTCTTGTCATTATAGCTGATGAAAAAATTTCATTTGGGTCCAATTCCATTAAAAAGATTCTCCAACGTGAGTTTCTTTTCCTACAACAAAGAAAGAAGGCATTAATTTTTCCAACAGTTCCTATGTAGATATTTTTACTTTCATCTCCTATAAATTCTGCAGTTATATAATCTGTATCAAGAAGAGCAAGATATTCTAAATCCTTCTTTTTCTTGAAGTTCAACAAGTTTTAGGAACAACAGATAGCATTCCACTTGAGTTTGCTTCTTCATCACATACAGCTGCATAGATTAAGTTTCCTTCAAAATTATCTAAGTCTTTTGCAACTTTCTTCAAAAAGATTTATTATTACAGCGTCTCCACTCTTCATATCAAATATTCCACGACCAAATAAGAAATCTCCACTTTCAAGTCTTTTCTTACAACATCATCTAATTTTATATGTTTAAATCCTTCAGCTAGTTTATAAGGATCATTTGCATATTCAGCAAGTTCTCCATAATCTGATATACCAACTGTGTCTGATGTCCAATTAATACAACAGTTTTCTTAGATTGCTTTTTACCTCTTAGTATAGCAACAACACTTTTTCTTCCTAGTGTATCATTTGCACTAACATAGAATAAAGTCTTTTGGGTTTTCTTTTGAAATATGGAATATTTCCCATAATTTCATAAACCTTTTTAGAAATATCAATTTCACCTTTAGTATCTACAACACTAAATATATTAGTTAGTTGTATAGCAAGTTCTTCAATTCTTTTTGAAATTCTTTCGTTAACAAAACTCATAATCTACCTCCATTAAAATAAAATTGATAAATTAAACTGTATTTTCATTAAATTTCAGACTCTTTTAATAATAGTTTTATAGCAGCTTCTTTATTTAGAGATGATAGTACACCTAGAGAGGCCATTATATAGTCGTTATCTATTAAAATTTTTAGCTTCTGCTGTAGCAGTAATTTATCTGCTCTATTAAATTGGCTTATACTATTTAAAATTTCTTCTCTTGCTGTAAGTCTAGTTAAAGCACCACCAGTTCCTACTATCCACTTCACAGCTGTTAAATCTTTTACCGAAATGCTAAAGTATCTGATTTTACCACCAAAATATGTTCTATAGCCACCAGCATGTCTATTGATTGAGACAATTACAGCTTCTTTTGGTCAATCTTTCAATAAATCTTTTATGCTCTTCAGTTTCTGGGATTGCTATATCAGAATTAGTAAATTTTTCAATATCTTCAGAACTCATATTTAATTCTTTTTCTAATTTCTCTATTTTTTATGATATCTACTATATTTTGATTAATAAAGACTCCAAGATCTCCTTCAACAGTTCTTTTAGCAATGGGTCTCAGGCTCAACAAGAATTTTTATTTACTTTTTCAGTTCCTTCAGTTACAGAATGTATATCTGTTGTAGCTCCACCAACATCTATAGTTACCAAATCACCCTATTTCATCTTTTAATATTTTTGAAGCTTTCATAACTGCTCCAGGGTGTTGGAATTATAGGACCATTTACCATTTCTCTAATCTTTTTCCATACCTTTTGCTTCAGTTATATGTTTTTCAAAAATATCTTGAATTACTTCCTAGTTGGTTCAATATTTAGTATGTCAATCTTTGGATATACATTAGGAACAATATGAAGATTTTTCTTTAGAATAAGCTTTCAAATATCAATTTAACATCATCAGCAACTGCTATATTTCCAGCATATATTACAGGAATATTCAAATCAGAAGCTGCTATTAATTCAGAATTATATAGTGCAGTTTCTCTTTCACCATAATCAACTCCACCAGCAATTAAAAATTATATTTGGCTTTATTCTATCAAGTTTTATCATATCAACTTTTGAAAGTTTTCCAGCTGTAATTAAGTGAATATTAGCTCAGCTCCCTAAGGCTGCTTCTTTAGCAGCCTTAACAGTCATATCATAGACAAGCCCATGGACAGTCATTCTAAGTCCCCCCAGCAGCACTACTAGTTGCAAGCATGTTTGTATATTCTAATTTCTCATTTTCTATATGAAGATTTTTTCATGTCCTCTATTGCAGCTTGTAATCCCTATGTTGACATCACCTTCTTTTTACAGAAGTAGGAGCTTGACCCCTGTCCTAAGAATACAGGGTATCACTTTCTAAGTGGTCAAAAGCATTTACGACTGTGGTTGTACTTCCTATTTCAGCAACAAGTACATCAATTTTTCATTTTTCCACATCCTATCTAAATTATTATTTCTTTCCTAGCATTTCTTTCTTTCTCTTAACAAAGAAAGTAGCCACATTGACACCTCTATCATATTTTTCCAAATCCTTCATCCATACCTTGTTCTCTAGCTATTTCAGGAGTTACTTGAGTACCACCAGCACAGATTATTACCTTTTTCTCTTATACCTTTTTTCAACTCGCTAAATCATGAAGTTTTTCATATTTTTATAGTGAATATCATCATGAGATATGATAGTAGAAGCTAGTATAACATCAGCATTTAATTCTATTGCGGCATCTACAAGTTTTTCACAAGGAACAGATGTTCCAAGGTATTCTACTTCCATTCCAAATTTTTCTATTCCACCATGTTTTATATCTATAACTTCTTTTAAGCCTACAGAGTGTTCATCTTCTCCAACTGTAGCAGCAACTATCTTGAAATGGTGTTCATCAACAAAAGCTCTTATTTCATCATCACTTAAAAACTTCAGGTTTTTGTGGAATAATTAAGTCATCAGTATTTATAAAGAAATCAACCTTTACCTTTTAATTGAACTCTAGTTCCTTCAGAAGGATGCATTACTTCAGAATGTATTACTTCAGGATCATTTAAATTCATTTTTTTAGCAAATTCAATTGCAGCAAATTCTGCTGTTCTTTGATCAAGAGGTAAGAATATTTCAACTGAACAACACCATCAGCTAACCATTCAACTTCAGGTTTTACTAAGTTTGTATTTCTAAATTTATCTGTTTCTTCCATTCTTCTATTAACGTTATCTTCTTCATCTAGTTCGTCTATAAAAACTATTTTTCTGGTTTTTCAAGAGTACATCCATCAATTAATGTAGAAGGACAATCAGTTTCTTTTTAAACCATATTGAGCTATGTTATTGTTTCCAAAGTGAGCTGTAACTGGAGCCATATAGTCTTCATCTCTCTTAAATACTGTCCCTGCTCCTACACCACCATCTTGTTTTCTTCCTATACCATCTCCATTTCTTTGAGGATAGTAACCAGAATCTACGAAGAAACCTTTTTCAACTGCTTCAAAAGTATCCACCAGCTTCAATAATTTCTTCTAAAAATAGAACTGCTCTTTCTTTTAATTCTCTAACTTGTTTAGGAAGATATCCATCTTTTCTAAGCTCAACCATTGAAAGTAAGTCATCCATACCAACAAGACTTTGTTTAGCAGTATCACAAGCTTCGATATTATACATATGCCAAGGTACATTTCTTCCTTCATCAGGAGTTATTGTAGATTGAATATCTGCTCTAGTAAGTCTAGAAATTAACATATTCATAACGTGAGTAACAGTAGCTTCTCTTGATGATGAAGTTATATACTTAGTATTCATTTTGAGCTCTCATTCTATATTCATCAAAGAAATCTCTCAATGCAACAGCATAAGGTAAATCCAACTTTAAGCAAGGAGTTGGAGAAGCTGAAGGTGGAACTGTTGACAAACATATATTTTTCTTTTTAAGTCCTACTTTGTAAGAAAAATTGAATTTAGTCCGTGTTGCACCATAAGTTCTGGCATTACTCTCCAACCATCTTTTTGCAGTAGCATTAGCATTGTGAGCTCCATCTATTTTGAGCCATATCTGCCCAAGCCATAAGTTTTTTTAGATTCTCCAGCATCAACAAAAGATCTATACATATTTACGTTTCTATAAAGAACATTATATTGAGGATCTTGGTGAGCTCCATTAACTCCTTCTTCAGCAAACATAACAGCAACTTCAGGTCCTGCTACTCCACTTATATATGAGTGGTAATTTATAGCTCTTCCAACTTCTTCTTCTATCATGTCACAAGCTTTTCTATGTGCTCTAACTTGTTTTCTTGTAATAGGAACTCCACCTATTCCTTGAGGTGTTCCTTCAATAAGTCCGTCAAAGTGAGATTGTCCAGCAGTTCTTATAACCATTATATGATCTGCTCCATGCCAAGCTGCCATTCTCATTCTTCTTATATCATCTTCAAATCTTCCTGAAGCTATTTCAGTTGTAATAGTATTATTAGGTTGAGGATCTAAGTTTGAGAAATATCTAGCTGCTGCAGGAAGAGCAACATAATTTTTTTAGACTGTCAGAACATTCTTTATATGAATATTCACCTATTTACTATATCTTTCTTTTCTCTCCATACCCAACCTCTTCTTTTGGGATGATAATTTTCTAAATCTTCCAATATAGCCTTTACATCTCATTTTTCATTTGGCTTTTAATTTCATAATTATCTACCCCCTTTAAAGATTTCCAATGCTAAATCCCAATAGTCTCCAGCAATTAATTTTTTCTCCAGCTTCTCTTATAGAAAATACCTTTTTCTTTAGCAACTCTATACACTATATGTCCCACACCTTTTTCCTATAAGATTTCTTTCTATAGCTCCTTCTACAAGAGGTCTTACTTCTAAAAGTAGAAAATCCCATACGAAGCAATACGGATCTTTCTATTGATGGAGTAGTATTTTTCTTTAGCCATTTTAATAGGGGCTCTACTACTTGTTCAGCTAATTGCCAAAAATCTATTTTTTTAATTCTTCATCTGAAAGATTTGCTAGTTTTTCTTCTTTCTTCGAAAATCATCATCTCTTTTAAGATACCCTTTCATTAATTACCTCCCTATTGTTTCTAAAATTGAGTCTATATATTCTTTATTGCTTTTTGTTTCAGCAATAAGGAAATTGATATCATTGTCTATTAAATCTTTTTATATCTTTAATATAGTTTTTAACTAAAGAAACTTTTTAATTTATCTAAATCAACATCTTTAGCTTTTAGAAGAGATGGTTCTGCAGGAAGAATAATATTCTTACCTGGAACTTCTTCTTCAGGGTTTCCAAATTTTATTTCTATACCATTTTGTCTAGCAAAAGATAGTTGAGGTTGTATATGTTTACCAGCACCTGTATATTCAGTTTCTTGTACAACAATTATTTGATCTTCATCCATTTCTTGAGCCAAACTAAAAAGGCAGCAGCTAATGAAACATTTCCTGCAGGTCCTCTTTCTAAACCTTCAAGTTGAGCAAGAAGTTCTGTCATATAGAAAACTTCACCTTGAGCTAAAGTAACATATCTATCCATATATCTTAAAGGTCTAGCAGCAGATCTAGGAACATCTGATCTATCTGGAAGAGTACAGAATGGAATTCCAAAACCTGTATGTCCAGTAGTAAAAGATTTTTTATTGAATTGTTGATCACTTGCCATATGAAGACCTGATAGATTTTACACTGGCTCCAATAACTTTAACAGAAGTTGCACCAGCTTTTATAAGTCCCTCTAGCAGTTCCTGTTAAATTTCCTCCACCAGCATTAGTACAAACAACTACATCTGGGATATCTTCCTTCTTTAGCCATCATTTGCTCAGCTATTTCATAACCTAATGTTTCAACTCCAGCTATTCCAAAAGGAGTATATAGAGAGGCATTAAAATATCCTGTTTCTTCTAAAAGTTTTAAGAATGTATAGAATAGCTCAGGGCCAACTGTCAATTGCATAACTTCAGCACCGTATGCTTCACACTTTTCTTGCTTTTTCAATTATTTCGGGTTGTCCCACACCTTTACTGTCATAACATTCTTGAACAATTATACATTTTAAACCTTGCATAGCTGCTTGAGATGCAACAGCAGCACCATAGTTACCACTTGTTGCAGCGATAACTCCTTTATAACCCTAGTTTTTAGCATGATAGACAGCTATTGCAGCTCTTCTTGCTTTTAAAACTTCCTGAAGCATTATTAGCTTCATCTTTTTATAAATATTCTAGCTCCCTTACCAGCAGGGGCACATTTTCTTGCTAAATTTTGTCAAATTTTTTTCATTTCAATTAGAGCTGTGTTACCAACAGCAAAAGTCTAATTGAATTCTTTCTCATTTCTTCTAAAGTATATCCAGTTTCTTTCATCATTTTTCATAATCAAATGAAATCATGTCACTTTCAAACTTAGAATAATCTATTCCTATAGCTTTTTTTCATTATTTCATTTTTTTCTAGCTAAGACAGCGTTATACGACATATCCTTATTCATTATCTTCACCTCCAAATAGAATTTTTCTTGCCTGTAATCCCTATTTGTAAAAGTTCAGGAACAAATTCACCATAGTTATGTCTAAAGACAGGATTAATTTCTACTAAAGTTCCTTTAATTTTTCTACCTGTAATAGTTATAACTTCAACTTCTTCTCCTATTTCAGCTTCTTTTTCCTAAGAAACCTTTATCCCACATTTCTAGTGGAACTTTCTTAGTATCTTCAGGAAGATTGTCTGCTCTTTCTCCAACTTTTTAAAACTATATTGTGTATTCTTACAAAATCTCCAGCTTTTGCTTTCATTTTATCCTCCTATTATTTTTTTCTATCATATCTCTTATATCACCCATAATTGCTCTAGGAACAGGGATGTCTAACATAGTTTTTTTAGACCAGGTCTTGCATTTATAATATGAGGAATGCTATTTATACACATAGCTATTGTTCCAATACCACCAGGGATTTCAGGAGTTATTTGAAGATCTATATTTGGCACACCTTTTATTGTCACATAGTCACCTGTTTTTATTCCTTCTAAATTAGGAAGAATTTGTTGAGGGTGTTCCATAACTATTTTAATTTCTCCGTCTACATAACCATAACCACATTGTCTACATCCAGCAACATTTCCAGCTAAAACTTCAGCATATTCAGATTTTCTGTATACATTACTCATTATAGCTTCTCTTGTTTGTTCAATTTTTTCTAAGTTCCAACCAATACCATCTGTTATCATTTTTTTATAGATTCAGAAACCAACGTGTCCTGCTATTGTTCCTTCTTTAATACCTTTTTCGAAAAACTTCTTTAGTTACTCCTACTCCTTGTTCTTCCATAACAGCTTTTTCCAAAAGGAGATAAGTCATTAACTCTTACAGCTTTTATAGAATCTACTCTTTCACAAGTACCTGTTAAAGCAAGAACTAATAAGTCAAGAACAAAACCAGGATTGATACCAGTACCTAAAACGCTAACTCCATTTTCTTTAGCTAATCTATCTATTTCTTTAGCTATTTCAGGAGATTGGCTTTGAGGATATGCCATTTCTTCAGCAGTCGATATAACGTTTACTTTTTTTGTTTTAATAAGTATTCTATTTTGAGGAAAGCATTTACAACAAAAGAGTCTGTTGCAAGTAGAGACAACATCAGCACATTTTTCAGTGAAATACTTTTTATAATCAGATTCAACTAAAACATCTTTTTCTGTCTCCTTTATCAACTTCTAATATTTCAAAAAAATACTTTTACCAACTTTATTTGGATCTAAATCACATACAGCAACTAGGTCTAAACCTTTTTAGTTAGTAACATTTTTGCCATACCTCTTCCCATTGCTCCAAAGCCCCATAAACCAACTCTTACATTTTCCATAAAACATACCTCCTTGTAATAAACTAAAATAAATCGAACTATCTAATAAATATATAAGCAAATTCTATGCCAACTTTTATAAAAAGAGAAGCTATAATTTATCTATATTTGAAAAAAATAAAATAAAAAAATAAAAATAAAAAGCAATATTTTTTACAAAATTAAAAAAATATTGCTTTTAATATAGACATTTTTAAAAATCAAACATTATTTTTATTTGATATTATATTTTTTTCATTTTTATATTGAAGTGCTTGACGACTTATACCAAGATAAGCAGCAGCTTTTACTTAAATTATATGGATAGCTATCAACAGCTTCTCTTATATTTTTCTCTTCCATTTTTGCCATAAGATTATTTAATAAATTAGGATCATTTTCATCAATGTGATCATCAATTTCGATATCAGAAATCAGGAGCTACCTTGATAAAAAAATTCTTTTTTTCTTCTTTTTACTCTTTCTTTAAAGAAAATTTTCATCCCAATTTATATTTAAAAAAATTCTTTTGTCAAAAAAATCTTCATTTGTTAAAATCATACTAGACTGTATAACATTTTCTAACTCCCTAATGTTTACCAGGCCAAAAGATATTGCATAAAAAAACTTCTTCAACTTCTTTACCTAGACCCTTTTTATATTTTTATTTGAGTCTTCTATTATAATAATTTAAAAAAATTTTTTTGACTAAGAAGTAATATATCCTCTTCTCTTTCTCTTAATGGAGAAAGTTCTAAATAAATTAAATTTAATCTATAATACAAATCTAATCTCATTTTTTTCCATTTTTTTATAATATCTTTTTGGATTTTTCATTAGTAGTTGAAATAATTCTTACATCAACAGGAATATCCTTTTCACTCCACCAATTCTTCTAACAGTTTTTTTCTTGTAGAACTCTTAAAAGTTTAGCTTTGTAATTCTATAGGTATAGAATTTATTTCATCAAGAAGTAATGTTCCTCCATTTGCTTGTTCAAATAAGCCCATTTTTATTTGTAGCTCCAGTGAAACCACCTTTTTCTGTTCCAAATAAAATACTTTCAAATAAAGTTTCTGGTAAAAGTAGCACAGTTTATTGCTATAAAAGGGCTTTATCTTTTCTTGAACTTCCATAATGAATAGCTTGACTTAAAAGTTCTTTACCTGTTCCAGTTTCTCCATAGATAAAAAAACAGTAGCATCACTTTCAGTTGCTTTTTTTAGCTAACTCTATAGTTCTTTTTATTTTTAGGACATTCACCTATAATATCGTCAAAACTATATTTGCTTTTTTTACAACAAGAAAGATTTTCGCCTATTTCATTATTTACAGTTTGCAATTTTATCAATTCATCAGAAAGTTTTTTTATTTTTAGTTATATCTTTAGATATTTCTAAAGCACCTAAAAATCTTTCCATTTACTTTTTATAGGTAGAGTGGTATTTAAGGCAATAATCTCTTTCCCATTTTTTTGTTTTGATATCTTTGAATATTGTCTTTGATAGATATTCCTTTTAGTGCTTTTTAAAAAGTGTACTTTCTTCTTCAGGGATATCTTTAAAAATACTTTCTAAAATTTTTTTCCAATTATAACTTTTGCATCCATTCCTTCAATTTTTTTCCATATTATGGTTATATATTTGAGTAATGTTTTTTTGGTCAACAAAATGAATACCTTCATTAATATTTGCTAATAACTCTTCTAAAAGTTTAATATAAATATCTTGATTCATACTATCACCAACCTATCTTTTCCATAATTATAATCATTATTTTCTAATTTATGTCAAATAAAAATAAATATAAAAATAGAAAAAAAGTATATTGACAAAGATTAAAAAAATAAGGTAGAATTACTTGGTAAAAAAATTCGATATTCCGCTTTAATAAAAATTAAATGAATATCTTGAGGAGGAAAAAAAGATGAAAGAAAAATTAATCGAACTAGTGGAAAAAAACAATATCTAAGAAGTGATATTCCACAATTCAAAGCTGGAGACACTATTGGAGTGTACTACAAAGTAAAAAGAAGGAAACAAAGAAAGAGTTCAATTATTTGAAGGAGTTGTAATCAGAGTAAATGGTGGAGGAGTTGCAAAAAAACTTTCACTGTAAGAAAAAGTTACAGCAGGAATTGGAGTAGAAAGAATAATCCCTGTAAATTCTCCAAATATTGACAGAATTGAAGTTCTAAAAAGTAGGAAGAGTAAGAAGATCTAAACTTTACTACTTAAGAGGATTATCTGCTAAAAAAAGCAAGAATCAAAGAAATAGTAAAATAAGAAAAAAATCAAAGCTGAGTTAATAAGACTCAGCTTTATTTTTTTAAATAATTTCATAATCAAGTTTTATTTTTTTAAAATTTCTAGAATTTTTAAAAAAATTCGTCAGCAGGATACTTTTTCTGATTCTGAAATAATAGAATGAATTTTTTTCCCTTCACCTTTCACTTGTGTAATTTTTTTGATAGCTTTTAACTAAACTCATCAGCTGGATCATATAGTTTAGCTTCAGGTATTATTTTTTTGAAAGTAAGAAGATAACCAAGGTAAAATGAGTACTACTTAAAGTTATTGAATCTAATTTTACCAAATTTGTTCTTCACAGTTATCAATAAAATTTTTTTATGATCTTTTCTGTTTCTTCTACATTATTTATAAAATCTCCACTTTCAATAAGTTGAATTAAAAGGTGAAGCATTTTTCTAAATGAAATTGTTTATAAAAATCTCCAACTTCTTTTTTTATATATTCTTGCAATTCTGGACTATCAATCATTACTTTAGCACCAATGATAAGAGTATTTTTTTCTTTTTATCATTTTATAACATCTTTTAAGTGGGAGGATAGATTCCTATGACATTATCTTTATTTTTTTATTTTTGTCAAGAACAGTTATACTTGGTGCATTTGAAGCAAGTACTATAAAACTAGCACCTTTTTTTAAAAAGAAAAATCAACAGAATTCTCAATAATATCTCTTAATTCCTCAGTAGTTTTTAGTACCGTAAGGAAAAACTTTTTCTATCAGCAAAAATAAATAATATCTTGTTGTGGATAAGCTTTTTTTAATTGCTTCTACAATAGCATAACTTCCAAGTCCAGCATCAAAAAAACAGCAATAGCTTTATTCATTTTTTCAACTCCTCTACATTTTATTTTTTTATATTATAACAAAATACAGAAAAAAATAAATAGTATAAAGAAAAAAATTAACAAAATAATTCTTTAAAATGAATATAAAATGAAAAAGAAATAAAAAAATTAAAAAAATTTAATTTTTGTTGACAAAGTTTGAAAAAGATGTTAATATAGTCGATGTCAATGAGACAAGGACATTAGCAACAGAATAGAGAAAAAGACAAAAAAAGCAACCATAAATTTGGTGTTAAATTAAAAATAGCAAAAATGAGCTATTAAAAAGATTGAACGAAGAGTTTGATCCTGGCTCAGGATGAACGCTGACAGAATGCTTAACACATGCAAGTCTACTTGAACTTCGGTTTGGGTGGCGGACGGGTGAGTAACGCGTAAAGAACTTGCCTCACAGTTAGGGACAACATTTGGAAACGAATGCTAATACCTGATATTATGATTTTAGGGCATCCTAAGATTATGAAAGCTATATGCGCTGTGAGAGAGCTTTGCGTCCCATTAGCTAGTTGGAGAGGTAACGGCTCACCAAGGCGATGATGGGTAGCCGGCCTGAGAGGGTGAACGGCCACAAGGGGACTGAGACACGGCCCTTACTCCTACGGGAGGCAGCAGTGGGGAATATTGGACAATGGACCAAAAGTCTGATCCAGCAATTCTGTGTGCACGATGACGTTTTTCGGAATGTAAAGTGCTTTCAGTTGGGAAGAAAAAAATGACGGTACCAACAGAAGAAGTGACGGCTAAATACGTGCCAGCAGCCGCGGTAATACGTATGTCACAAGCGTTATCCGGATTTATTGGGCGTAAAGCGCGTCTAGGTGGTTATGTAAGTCTGATGTGAAAATGCAGGGCTCAACTCTGTATTGCGTTGGAAACTGCATGACTAGAGTACTGGAGAGGTAAGCGGAACTACAAGTGTAGAGGTGAAATTCGTAGATATTTGTAGGAATGCCGATGGGGAAGCCAGCTTACTGGACAGATACTGACGCTAAAGCGCGAAAGCGTGGGTAGCAAACAGGATTAGATACCCTGGTAGTCCACGCCGTAAACGATGATTACTAGGTGTTGGGGGTCGAACCTCAGCGCCCAAGCTAACGCGATAAGTAATCCGCCTGGGGAGTACGTACGCAAGTATGAAACTCAAAGGAATTGACGGGGACCCGCACAAGCGGTGGAGCATGTGGTTTAATTCGACGCAACGCGAGGAACCTTACCAGCGTTTGACATCTTAGGAATGAGACAGAGATGTTTCAGTGTCACTTCGGGTGAAACCTAAAGACAGGTGGTGCATGGCTGTCGTCAGCTCGTGTCGTGAGATGTTGGGTTAAGTCCCGCAACGAGCGCAACCCCTTTCGTATGTTACCATCATTAAGTTGGGGACTCATGCGATACTGCCTGCGATGAGCAGGAGGAAGGTGGGGATGACGTCAAGTCATCATGCCCCTTATACGCTGGGCTACACACGTGCTACAATGGGTAGTACAGAGAGTCGCAAAAGCCGCGAGGTGGAGCTAATCTCAGAAAAACTATTCTTAGTTCGGATTGTACTCTGCAACTCGAGTACATGAAGTTGGAATCGCTAGTAATCGCGAATCAGCAATGTCGCGGTGAATACGTTCTCGGGTCTTGTACACACCGCCCGTCACACCACGAGGTTGGTTGCACCTGAAGTAGCAGGCCTAACCGTAAGGAGGGATGCTCCGAGGGTGTGATTAGCGATGGGGTGAAGTCGTAACAAGGTATCCGTACGGGAACGTGCGGATGGATCACCCTCCTTTCTAAGGAGAATATGTCTTTCTCTATTCTATTGGTAATGTTCTTCAGCGCAATGCTGTTGGGATTACTGAACATTGGAAACTATATAGTAGAACAAACAAGAAAAAAAAATTAACTCTAACAATTTCTTAGAGTTAGCTGTCAAAAAAATAGGTTAAAATAATTAAGGGCACACAAAGGATGCCTAGGTAGTAAGAGCCGATGAAGGACGTGGTAGCTGCGATAAGCCTAGATAAGTTGCAATCGAACGTAAGAGTCTAGGATTTCCGAATGGAGCAATCTATTAAGATGGAGTCTTAATACGAAAGAGGGAACCGCGTGAACTGAAACATCTAAGTAACGCGAGGAAAAAGAAAGTAAAAAAACGATACCCAAAGTAGCGGCGAGCGAAATGGGTCAAGCCTAAACCTTAAATATGTCAAGGATACAGCCGTTGTATTTAGGGGGTTGAGGGACAGAGTAGTGAAGAACTGTAAGATATTCAATATAGTGTATTGATGAATTGGAATTGTCTGGAAAGGCGAAACCGTAGAAGGTGAAAGTCCTGTACAAGTAAATCCTTACACATATAACTCTGCTCCCAAGTAACATGGAACACGAGGAATTCTGTGTGAATCTGTGAGGACCATATCTCATAAGGCTAAATACTCTTACTAACCGATAGCGCATAGTACCGTGAGGGAAAGGTGAAAAGAACCCCTGGAGGGGAGTGAAATAGAACCTGAAATTGTGTGCTTACAAGCGGTCAGAGCCAGTAATGGTGATGGCGTGCCTTTTGGAGAATGATCCTGCGAGTTACGTTAAACGGCGAGGTTAAGTATAACGGAGCCGAAGGGAAACCAAGTCTTAATAGGGCGATTTAGTCGTTTGGCGTAGACGCGAAACCTGGTGATCTAAACCTGTCCAGGATGAAGCTGTGGTAAGACACAGTGGAGGTCCTAACCCACCGCCGTTGAAAAGTTGGGGGATGAGGTAGGTTTAGGGGTGAAAAGCCAATCGAACCAGGAGATAGCTCGTTCTCTCCGAAATGCATCTAGGTGCAGCCTTGAGTGTTCAATTATGGGGGTAGAGCACTGAATGATCTAGGGGGCGTATTGCTTACTGAAATCAATCAAACTCCGAATACCATAATTTAGAGCTCAGGAGTGAGACTATGGGAGTTAACTTCCATTGTCGAAAGGGAAACAACCCAGACCACCAGCTAAGGTCCCTAATTATAACTAAGTGGGAAAGGAGGTGGAGATTCACAAACAACTAGGAGGTTGGCTTAGAAGCAGCCATACCTTTAAAGAGTGCGTAATAGCTCACTAGTCGAGAGTCTCTGCGCCGACAATGTAACGGGGCTAAGTTATAAACCGAAGCTGTGGAATCCGTAAGGATTGGTAGGAGAGCGTTCTGTAGGCCGTTGAAGGAGAAGGGTAACCGACTCTGGAGGTATCAGAAGTGAGAATGCAGGAATAAGTAGCGAGAAAGGGGGCGAGAATCCCCCTCGCCGGAAGACCAAGGTTTTTCAGGGTAAAAGCTTGTCTTCCCTGAGTAAGCCGGGACCTAAGCCCAGGCTATAATGCGTAGGCGAATGGAAAACAGATTAATATTTCTGTGCCAGTCATATATTGTGATGGAGGGACGCAGAAGGGTATGCGCGCGGACGAACGGAAGTGTCCGTAGAAGTATGTAGGATGACTTGATAGGAAAATCCATTGAGTTATATCTGAGGTATGATATACAGTCGTAAGATGAATGTGCAAATCCCACGCTGCCAAGAAAAGCTTCTAACGTTAATATTTGACTGCCCGTACTGCAAACCGACACAGGTGGTCAGGATGAGAAATCTAAGGCGGACAGGCTAACTCTCGTTAAGGAACTCTGCAAAATAACCTCGTAACTTCGGGAGAAGAGGAGCCCTTGAGTGTTAGTATCCACGCGATACAAAGCGCTCGAGGGTCGCAGTGAAGAGGCTCAAGCAACTGTTTAACAAAAACACAGGTCTATGCTAAGCTGGAAGGCGATGTATATGGGCTGACACCTGCCCAGTGCTGGAAGGTTAAGAGGAGGAGTGAGAGCTCCGAATTGAAGCCCCAGTGAACGGCGGCCGTAACTATAACGGTCCTAAGGTAGCGAAATTCCTTGTCGGGTAAGTTCCGACCTGCACGAATGGTGTAATGATTTGAGCGCTGTCTTGACGGGAGGCCTGGTGAAATTGTATTACCGGTGAAGATACCGGTTACCTACAGTAGGACGGAAAGACCCCATGGAGCTTTACTGTAGCTTGGTATTGGGTTTTGGCATTGCATGTATAGGATAGTTGGGAGACTGAGATGATATGGCGCTAGCTGTATCGGAGTCATCGGTGGAATACCAACCATTCAATGCTGAAATTCTAATCTGTGGTTTGTAGCCACGGAGACAGTGCTAGGTGGGCAGTTTGACTGGGGCGGTCGCCTCCGAAAGAGTAACGGAGGCGTTCAAAGGTTCTCTCAGGTTGGATGGAAATCAACCATAGAGTGCAATGGCATAAGAGAGCTTGACTGCAAGACTGACGGGTCGAGCAGATGCGAAAGCAGGACATAGTGATCCGGCGATTCCGAATGGAAGGGTCGTCGCTCAACGGATAAAAGCTACCCTGGGGATAACAGGCTGATCCCTACCCGAGAGTCCATATCGACGGTAGGGTTTGGCACCTCGATGTCGGCTCATCGCATCCTGGGGCTGGAGAAGGTCCCAAGGGTTGGGCTGTTCGCCCATTAAAGCGGTACGTGAGCTGGGTTCAGAACGTCGTGAGACAGTTCGGTCCCTATCCACTGTAGGCGTTAGAATATTGAGAAGACCTGTCCTTAGTACGAGAGGACCGGGATGGACAAACCTCTGATGTACCAGTTGTCACGCCAGTGGCACAGCTGGGTAGTCACGTTTGGAATAGATAACCGCTGAAAGCATCTAAGCGGGAAACTAACTTCAAGATAAGTATTCTTTAAGATACCTTCGAGCCTAGGAGGTTGATAGGTTGGGGGTGTAAGTGCAGCAATGCATTTAGCTGACCAATACTAATTATCGAAGTTTTAATCTAAGTTTGTTTTTACTATATAGTTTCAAGTGTTCAGACTTGCACATAATAAATTTATGTGATACAATATATATGCTTGGTGAGTATAGCTATGGGGGTACACCTAGTTACATTCCGAACCTAGAAGTTAAGCCCATATACGCTGATGGTACTTGGCTGGAAGCGGCCTGGGAGAGTATGGATTTGCCAAGCAATTGTTGCTTCCTTAGCTCAGTCGGTAGAGCATGCGGCTGTTAACCGCAGCGTCAATGGTTCGAGTCCATTAGGAAGCGCCATTTTATAAATTCAACACACTATTTATAGTGTGTTTTTTTAATTCTTAAAAAGCTTCAAGAGTACTTTATAATTTTTATCCTCAATAAAGTCAAAAATTTTCTTTTTAATTTTTCCAAACATTTCATTCTTTTATACTTTCTTTTTATCTCTGAATTATTTGAAATTTTTACCACCTAAAAGTAATTTCATCCATTATTTCATCAATGATTGTATTGAGATCATTAAAAATAATTGCTACTTTCTGGTTTATTTAAAAATTTTTTTGAATAATATATGCCTTTAATTCATTCTTAATTTCACTTCTTAAATCTCCAAAAGGTTTAGAAATTTTAGCTCTTTAATAAACTTAGTTCTCTGCTTAAATCTTGAAATTTCTTTCTTTCTAGCCTTTTCAATTTCATTTTCATCTGTCTCTTTTTCTTTTTAAGAATATTCCATATTTTTTTGAAAGAAATTTTTTGAACTTTTGATTAATTTTTTTCTTTTCTCAAAGCAGATTAAATTTCCTATTTGTTCCTCTAACTTTTCAATTTGCATTTATCTACATTTTCTTTTTCATTTCATATAAAAATCTCCTTTTTAAAATAATATTTTGATAAATATATTATATAAAAACAACGACAATTTTATGTCGTTGTTAAAAATTATTTTCTTTTATATTTATTTTTACCTGAAACAGTTCCTACTCTCATTACCAATTTTAGTTAAATCAGCATTATTTCTTAATAGATTAAAAGAATGTTTGATAATTTGGAATAAGATACACAATTTTTGTACTGTGGATAAGTCCTCTAAGAAGAATTCCATCCCCTTAGAATATTCTCTTTCAATTTGAGCTAATACTAGAGCTATTTGAGCTCTTGGATTTAATGTTGCCATGATAAAGACCTCCCTATTTAATTTTTAATTTAGTCTTCAATTATTTCAATAGTCATCTCCCTTGACTTAATATCCATCTATCAATACCATTTCCAAAGACTTCAGCTTTAATTTCATAGATATTCTTACCTATTTCTTTTGGCTTTAGCAGTAGGAATTTTTATCGAGTAATGCTTCTATTGAACTTCCTCTATAGATAAATTTTAATTTTTCTTAGTTTACCACCTGTCATAAACTGTACTTGCTTTCTAAATAAGCCCTCTTGAAATCTATTTCTTTATATAGAGTAGGAATATATTTTTCATTTTAAAACTTGAAAATCTTCTATTCTATCAAGTCTATAGATAGTAGGATATTCAAATCATCTTTGTTACAAAAATATTTTTCTTTATCAATGTTTTTCAATATGAGCTAAAAGATAGAAATAATATTCAGAAAACATAAGTCCAACAGGATCAATAACTCTTCTAACTATATTTCCATCCATTTTTTTATATGCTATTTCTATTTTCTTTTCTATCTTTTATAGCCTGTCCCTAAGTTTCCAAATATGAGTAATAAAATGATTTTTATGTTGTAACTCAATATAATGAAACTTTTTCATTATTTTAATAATTTCTTGTATTGATTTCTAAATCATCTGACCTGAACCACATTGTTTTGCAATTTTATCAATAATTAAAGAAATTTCATCTTTTAAAAAAATGCTCTACTAGCTAATAGAATTTTTTTGATATAGCTAAAATCTCACTCTTTAGTTAAATTTACACTATCTTCTGAATAGCTTAATTGATATTTTTTTCTTTTCTTTTTAATACGAATAAGCTCTCGACTTTTATCCTCATTATCAGCTAAGAAGTCTTTAATACATTTTTATATCTCTTTCAACAGTTCTAGTACTAACTCCATTTTTCTTTAGCGTATTCTTCAACATCTATGTCATCATTTTTTAATAGCCTATTATATAGTTTTTAATAGCCTCATATCTTTCATTGTTCTCACCTCAAAAAGATTATATCATATTTCTATGACAAAATTTAGTCATAACTAAAAAAATACAAGTTTTTAATATTATATAATAAATTATAAGAAAAAAATATACACTAACTAATAATAATTGAAATAAATTTATGATTTCAAGAAAATAAAATATTTGAATAAACAAATTAATGAAAAGCCTTGACATTACATAACAGATGTAATATACTTTTATAAGGGGAACTGTGTTTCTCTTAGAGTAAAAATTGAATGGAGGAGTTAATGAATAGACTAGAAGGAAAAAAATTGCAGTTGTTACTGGAAGTGCTAGAGGAATTGGAAGAGCTATTGTAGAAAAACTTGCTGCTCATGGAGCAAAAAAATGGTTATATCTTGTGATATGGGTGAAAGTTCTTATGAACAAGCAAAATGTTGTACATAAGATTTTTAAATGTTACTGATAGAGAAGCTATAAAAACATTTCGTAGATGAAGTTGAAAAAGAATATGGAAAAAAATAGATATTCTTGTAAATAATGCAGGAATAACTAAAGATGGACTACTTATGAGAATGACAGAAGATCAATGGGATGCAGTTATAAATGTAAACTTAAAAGGAGTTTTCAATATGACTCAAGCTGTTTCAAGATCTATGTTAAAAGCTAGAAAAGGATCTATTATAACTTTATCATCTGTTGTTGGTTTACATGGAAATCCTGGACAAACTAACTATGCTGCAACAAAAGGCGGAGTAATAGCTATGTCTAAAAACTTGGGCTAAAAGAATTTGGTGCAAGAAATGTAAGAGCTAACTGTGTTGCTCCTGGTTTTGTTCAAACACCTATGACAGATGTATTACCAGAAGAAACTATAAAAGGAATGTTAGATGCAACTCCATTAGGAAGATTAGGACAAGTTGATGATATAGCAAATGCTGTTCTATTCTTAGCAAGTGATGAATCTGCATTCATAACAGGAGAAGTTATTTCTGTATCTGGTGGATTGATGCTTTAATTTTTTAAGTTACAATTTTTTTAGTTTACATATGATGTATAAAATTTTTAAGGAGGAAGAAATGAGTAAGGTTTATGTAGTTGCAGCTAAAAGAACTGCTATCGGAAGTTTTTTAGGTACTTTATCACCTTTAAAACCTGGAGAATTAGGAGCTAAAGTAGTAAAAAATATTATTGAAGAAACAGGAATAGATCCTGCTAATATTGATGAAGTTATAGTAGGAAACGTTTCTAAGTGCAGGACAAGCTCAAGGAGTAGGTAGACAAGTTGCTATAAAAGCAGGAATTCCTTATGAAGTTCCAGCTTATTCAATAAACATAATCTGTGGAAGTGGAATGAAATCAGTTATAACTGCTTTCTCTAACATAAAAGCTGGAGAAGCAGACCTTGTTATAGCAGGAGGAACTGAATCTATGTCAGGTGCAGGTTTCATATTACCTGGAGCAGTAAGAGGTGGACATAAAATGGCAGATCTTACTATGAAAGACCACATGATCTTAGATGCTTTAACAGATGCTTATCATAACATCCACATGGGAATTACTGCTGAAAATATAGCAGAAAAATATAATATCACAAGAGAAGAACAAGATGCATTTGCATTAGATTCTCAAAAGAAAGCTATAGCAGCTGTTGATTCTGGAAGATTTAAAGATGAAATAGTTCCAGTTGTTATCCCTAACAAAAAAGGAGATATCACATTTGATACAGATGAATATCCAAACAGAAAAAAACTGATTTAGAAAAATTAGCTAAATTAAAACCTGCTTTCAAAAAAAGACGGTTCAGTTACTGCAGGAAATGCTTCTGGATTAAATGACGGAGCTTCATTCCTATTATTAGCTTCTGAAGAAGCAGTTAAAAAATACAATTTAAAACCATTAGTTGAAATAGTTTCAACTGGTACAGGAGGAGTAGATCCTTTAATAATGGGTATGGGACCATGTTCCTGCAATCAGAAAAGCTTTTAAAGAAAGCTGATTTAAAATTACAAGATATGCAATTAATCGAACTTAACGAAGCATTTGCTGCTCAATCTTTAGGAGTTATTAAAGAACTTTGTACAGAACACGGAGTAACTGCTGATTGGTTCAAAGATAAAACTAACGTAAATGGTGGAGCAATAGCTATAGGACACCCAGTTGGAGCTTCTGGAAACAGAATAACTGTTACATTAATTCATGAAATGAAGAAAACTGGAGTAGAATACGGACTAGCTTCTCTATGTATAGGTGGAGGAATGGGAACTGCTTTAGTTCTTAAAAATGTAAAATAGTTAAATTAAATAACTTATAGAAAGGACTATTGTTATCAATGGTCCTTTTATAATAGAAAAATAGTGTCAATAGAAAGCTTCTATCAACACTATCTTTTATTTAAATAATTCAAAAGGTATATCTTATATTTCAACACCATTTTTATAAGTTACTTCTTTTTAAAAAGATTTCCTTCAACATCATATTCTTTATAATTACCTTCTAATTTTTCCTTTTTCATTGTAAAAAAACATTCTTTAAACAATTTTTTTCATTAGAATGATATTCTTTATAAGGTCCTTCCATGTGTCCATCTACAAAATTTACTTCAAGTTTAATTTTTTTCCATTAGGAAAATATTTAATATTTTTAGAAGTTGTTCCATCATTAACATAAACAGTTTCTCTCTTTAAAAATTCCATTAGGATAAAATTCTTTATATTCTCCTACTTTTTCTTCCATCAACAAGATTATATTCAGAATTTAATTTACCATCACTATAGAATGTTTGATATTTTACCATGTAAATTTCCATTTTTATAATTTTTTTAATGATTTCAACTTCACCATTCATATAGTAAGATTTATAAATACCTTCTCTCACTCCATTAACATAATTTCTTTCTTCTTGTACAACTCCATTATCGTAAATTTTTACCCATAAACCTTCTTTTTTTCCCGTCTTTATTGTATTGGTTATTCATGATAAGAACCTCCTCATATAATTAAATTGTATAAATACCTCTTTTTAGAGTATAACTCATATTTTAAAAATAAATAAAGATTTTTTTATATTTTTTGAAATTTTTTCCTTTTTTTCGATATTTTTTGATGTAATTTCAAATAATATGTAAATTTAGAAAGTATTATAAAATTAAATATTTAAAATACAGGTAAGTATTATCTTTGCATTTCTATAGTAAATTTTAACCTATTAATCCCAGCTCTAAGAGCTTTGATTTTTAAATTTACTTATTTTTTTATAGCACCTAAGTCTTCATCTGTTAATTCTTGAATTTCAGATATATCTTTATAAGTACTTGTAATCTTTTTCTATATCTTTTTTTAGTTAGCTTACTTATTTTTTTCTAATACTCTATAACCTCTTGCAGCTACCTTATTATCAAAAAAACACTAGAAGATTTAGTATAACCTAAAAGCTACCACAATATTTTCTATATCCAATAACTCTGAGTCAGATAGAGTATGTAAGTATCTTCTTACAGTTTCTGGTTTTGTGTCAGTATCAAGATAATCTTTTAAGAAGCTTTCTTCCTCATCATCTATATCCCAGATAAGTTCAGAAACTTGCATATTAACAAGTCTACCTCTAGCACCAAGTTCTAGAAGATATCTAGTTATTTCTTCACTGATTCTTCTAACCATTTCAAATCTTTGTAAAGTATTGGCAACATCAAGTACTGTTACTAAATCATCTAGCTCAAGAATTGTTAGATTATCAAGTGAACGATTTAAAACATGTCTGTAGCTTTCTAAAGTTTTTTTAAAACTTGTCCAACTTCTATATTTAATTCATCAAAGTTTTTTAAGTCTATATTTTTAGATTTCCTTTATACAGAGTAACATTCTTCTTTCTTTCAGAAATAGCTACAACCTCTCTTTTTAATTGTTTTTGCTACTCTTTCAGCAGTTCTATGTCTAGTACCACTTTCTGTTGTAGTAAATGAAGTATCAGGTTGTATATGAACATTGGCATAAAGGATTTTTGAACAATCGTCATTTATAATTATAGCACATCCATTTTTAGATAACTCAAATATTTTTTTCAGGAGTATAATCACAGTTTATACAAAAACCACCATCTTTAACTTCTTCAACATCATCATCGTAGCCTATTACTATTAAAGCTCCCAATTCCAGCATCTAAAATATAGTCTATTCCTTCTCTAAGAGGGCTTCCAGGAGCAACTTTAACTATTATATCCATTAAATCTTGTTTAGTCATTTTTATTCATCCTTTCCAATAATTCATCTAAATTCTTTAAGTATATTATCTTTTTAGCTTATACTTTTTCTTTCTCAATTTCTTTTTCGATTTGATTCAGGAACATATACTCCTGTAAAGCCTAATTTTTTTCAAGCTCTTTTTAATCTTCTCTCTAAGAAAAAGACTTTTCTGATTTCTCCCTCTTAATCCCAAGTTCCCCAATTGCTGCAATTTTCTGACTTATAGAAACCCCTTTATACACTGACAAAATAGAAATTAAGACAGCTAAATCTGCTGCTGGATCTTCTATTGCCAAACCTCCTGGAACATTGACAAATAAATCTTTCATACCAAGAGGAAGATAAAAGTTTTCTTCTCAGCTATTGCTGTTAAAAATTTGTATTCTATTTCTATCATAACCTTGTACGACTCTTTTAGGAATACCTATACCACTATCTGTTATTAGTGATTGCACCTCTAAAAAGAAAGACCTTAGTTCCTTCTAAAATAGGAACAACCATACTTCCTATATTTTTTTCTTCTCTTTCACTTAAGAAGTATTCAGAGGAATTTTTTTATTTCTTTCATTCCATTTTCTTCCATACTGAATACAGCTATTTCATTAGTTGATCCAAATCTATTTTTTTCACTTCTCAAGATTCTATAATAAAGTCCTTCATCACCTTCAAAGTTAAAAACAGCATCAACCATATGTTCAAGTAATTTTAGGGTCCTGCAACCTTACCATCTTTTGTTATATGTCCAACAATAAAGAATGATATATTGTATTTTTAGCAATTTCAACAATTTTTTTAGAGTACATTCTCTTATTTGTGTAGGAGTTCCTGATATGGAATCCATACTAGAATTATACAATGTTTGTATAGAATCTACAATAACAACTTTTTGGTTTTTTGCTTTACAACATATTCATAGATGTTTAAAATATCCATTTCAGCCATAATATATATGCCATCTCCAGATATTTTTTTAATCTTTCACCTCTATTTTTTTATCTGTGCTGGTGATTCTTCACCAGAGATATATAGAACATCACCATAATCTTTATATGAGTTAGCAACTTGTAAAAGTAAGGTGGATTTTCCTATTCCTGGATTACCTGTTACTAATACAACTTCACCTTTTAAGAGGCCTCCACCAAGTAATCTATCAAATTCTTCATACTTAGTCTTTATATCTATCTTCTTTGCTGTATTCAACATCTTTAAATTCATAGACTTTTTATATCTGAAGCTCTACTTGCAACTGAAACTGAAGATGTTGCCTTTTTTCACATCTCTCGGCATTTCTTCAACTTCTTCAAAACTAGACCAAGCACCACATTGTGGACACTTACCAGCCCATTTTACACTTTTGTACCCACACTCAGAACAATAATAAACACTTCCTTTTGCCATATTTATCCTCTATATTCTTTAGCTCTATTTAAAAACTTCTTCAATAATTTTACCATCTACATAACCTTCTAAACTTTGATTATAAAAAGCTAGTTCTTTAACAAAAGTTGAACTTACATAGGTATATCTTTCAGATGTTGGAATAAAGACAGTATCCACTTCACCATTTTGAAAGTTTTTTATTTGCAAAAGAATAAGTCATTTCTTCTGAGAAATCTTTGACATCTCTTAAGCCCTTTTATAAGAATACCACAAGAGTTTTTAGCCATAAAGTCTACAAGCAAGCCTGCATGTTCATCAACCTTTTATATTTTTCAGAACCTTCAAAAAAATTTTTACTTATTAGATTTTTTTCTTTCATCTAAATTGAACCAATAATTCTTTTTAGGGTTATTCATAACAACTACTATTAATTTATCTACGATTTTTTTAATGCTCTTTCAATTATATCTTGATGTCCCTTTGTAATTGGATCAAAACTACCAGCATATACTCCTATCTTCATATTATCTCCTATATAACTCTATTTTTATATCCTTCTTTATAAAAATTACTATCCTCTTCATATTCAATTTTAGGATTGCTTATTAATTTTTTTAATTTCTTTTTATTATATCTTTTTTTAGTTTTTAATAACTATTTTATTTAAATCGTTATATTTGATTTGACTGTTCAATTCAGCAAAAGATTTAAAAATTATTCTATCTTTTGATAATAGATAACTTGTACCTTCACAATAGTGACACTTTTTCTCTATAATAGAAACTAAGCTCTTTTCCCTGTCTTTTTCCTTGTAAATTGAACCAATCCCAAGTGTGAGAAGTCAAGGGAGTTTATCTCCATTCTATCTTTTTTTCAAATATCTTTTTAATTCTTCTAGAATTTTTCTATCGAAATTTTTCAAATCTATAAAATCTATAATAATAATACCTGCTAAATTTCTTAATTTAATCTGTCTAGCTATCTCTTTACAGGCTTCTAAGTTTTGTATTAAAAAAATCAAATTTTGTGAACTTTGATTTCCTGTATTCTGCCCTGTATTTACATCTATACTGACTAAAGCTTCAGTTTTTTTCAATTACAATAGAGGCTCCACTTTCTAGATAGACCTTTCTATCTAAAAGCTCTTTCTATTTGAGTATCTATCTTATAATAAGAAAAAAATATCTTCATCTTTAAAGTATTTTTTTAATTTTTTAGTAGGTAATTTTTATTTTCTTCTAAAGTATTTTTTTATTTTTGTTAAAACTATCCTCGTCATCTATTATAAATTCATCTATATCTTCGTCTAATAAAGTTAGAGCTTTTTTTAGAATACTATTATTATCATAGAGTAAGGTAGTATTTTTTTCTTTAAAATCTTTTTTTATTTGATTGTCAATCGCTTCTAGTTTTTTTATATTCTTCTAGTAAAGCATCAGGAGATTTTTTTCCACAGATTTAGTCCTTAATATAAGTCCCTTATCTATACTTAAAAATGTATCTTTTTAGTTTTTTTAATTATTTCTAAATCTGCAATTTTTTTGAAATTGAGAGATTTTTTTGAATTTGGAAGAAGGACTAAATTTTTCTCCATTTATAGAATAATCAAGAGTTAAGCGAGCTCCCTTTTCCATCTCTTGCCTCTGTTTCAACCTGTACTATCAAGCTATCAGAAATATTAAATTTAGGGATATTTTTGTTTTCAAAAAGATAAAAAGCATTTTTTTCTAAACCTATATCAACAAAAATTATTTCTCCCTTATTTAAAATATCTACAATTTTTCCCTTATAGATATTTCCTGAGATTTCTTTTTCTTTTGTCTCTTTCAATATATATTTCTTCTAGTTTGTCATCTTCAAGCAAAGGCAAGTTTAGCTTCATATGTATTTTTTTAGATAAAATCAGGCATTTGTTCATTCAACTCTCCCTTTAATATCTCTTTTCTTTCATATTTTTGAATTTATTATAAGTTCATTTATAGCTAAATTATTATTTATTGTTATTTTAAAATTGGGATAGAAAGTTTTTGTACTAGCTTTCTGTCCCACTATTTTTAGATATATTTCTTTCATTTGACTTCTATATCTAGTTTTTTCTCTTTTTCATAAATCTTAGATAGGAAATTAAAATATATTTTATTTTCTACTAAATCTCTAAATGCTGGATGAAAAAGGACCTGAGATTATAACTCCATCGGCTGTTAAATCTTCAGCTGGTTGAAGTCCTACTCTTATTACATTTATATCTTTTAATTCTAATAATGAGTATATAGGAACTGTCCTGTCAACAGCTTCTTCTAAAGTCAAAGAATTATAAAGATTTCTTTTTATACATAAATTCAAGCTCTGTTCCTTTTATTACAAGAGTTGGATATATTCTTGCAATATCAGGATTTAAATCTAAACTTTTTACAGCTGACATTAAGTCACTTTTTGAAAGTCTGATTTAGGTAAACCTATCATAAGTTGGACTCCAAGAGTGAAAGCCATATTTTTTTATTAGGTCACAAGATTTTTTTACAATTTTATAATCATAATGTCTACCTGTGGCTTTTTAAAAACCTCATCATCTAATGATTGTATACCTAATTCAATGGTTTTTAACACCATATTTTTTTAGTTGAGTCAAGATTTCATCATCTATACATTCAGGTCTAGTTGATATTCTTACTCCTTCTACATCTGCATTGTCTATATTTTTTTAACAACTTCTAGATATTGTTTTTTGTAGTTCCATTGATATGCCAGTAAAAGTTCCACCAAAAAAATGCCACCTCTTTAATGGAATTTTTTTGGAAGAGTTTTTAAATAGCTATCTATAATATTTTTTTAAATCATCTAAACTAACATCAGTTTCTCTTCCATTTATCTTTTTTTGATTGCAAAAATACACAGGCATTTGGGACAACCAAAATGACTAATAAATACAGGAATATTATAATGCTTCATGGTATTTAACTCCCAACTTTATACATAGGGCTTTTAGCTGATAATTGTTCAGCTTTTTTTCTTATTTTTTAGCAACAGCCTTTTTCTTTATAGTTTCCTACTACAACTTGAATTTCAAATTCTTTCATATGGTCAGGTCCTTTTTTCAGAGATAAGCTCATATGTAGGAACAGTTTTGAAATTCTTTCTGTACATATTCTTGTAGTATACTTTTAAAATCTAAAATATCTTCATCTTCTTCTATATGAGTTATATATTGTTCTATATGACCTAGAGCAAAGCTTCTAGCCTCTTCTAAATTAGAGTCCATATATACAGCACCTAATACAGCTTCAAATGCATCAGCAAGTATAGATTCTCTATTTCTACCACCAGATAGGATTTCTCCCTTACTTAGCATTAAAAAAACTTTCCTAAGCCTATTTGACGAGATATTTTTTTGCAAGTATAGGTTCACTAACTATCATAGCTTTTTAATTTAGCTATAGTACCTTCAGAAGCACTCTTATAGTTTCTATATAAATACTCAGCAACAATGAGATCTAGAACTGCATCACCTAGCAGTTCTAGTCTTTCATTGTTTTGATTTTTTTATATTCTTTTTTTCATTTCCTAGTGATTTATGAAGAAGAGCAGTTTTTTAATAAATTTCTATTATTAAAGTAATAATTTAGTTTATGTTCTAAATCTAATAGATTTTTTTCATTTCTCTTCCTCTTTTTATTTTTTTCAAATTTTTTTCATAACTATAACAGAGTTATGTCCACCAAAACCCTAAAAGAGTTAGACATAGCAACTTTAACATCTGTTTTTTTATAGCTTGATTAGGAACATAATTTAAATCACATTCTTCATCAGTTTCATGTAGATTGATTGTTGGAGGGATTACTCCATCAGCTATAGCTTTTGCTATGATAACTCCTTCAATACCTCCAGCAGCACCTAGACCATGTCCTGTTGCTCCCTTAGTTGAAGATATGTATAAATCTTTAGCTTTATCACCAAATAAAGCTTTAATAGCTCTAGTTTCTACAACATCATTTGTAGGAGTTGAAGTTCCATGAGCATTGATGTATGTAACATCATCAGGAGATAAATTAGCATCTTTTAAAGCTATTCTCATAGCTTTTGTAGCTCCTTCTCCTGTTTCTATTGGTGCAGTGATATGGTTTGCATCACAAGTTTCTCCATATCCAACCATTTCTGCATAAATTTTTGCTCCTCTAGCTAAAGCACTTTCTAATTCTTCTAATATTAAAATTCCTGCTCCTTCTCCCATTACAAATCCATCTCTATCTTTTGAGAATGGTCTTGATGCTGTTTTAGGAGTTTCATTTCTTGTTGAAAGAGCTTTCATGTTTGCAAATGAGTTTATACAGAATTGAGTTACACTTGCTTCTGTTCCTCCAACTATCATAGCTTTAGCTCTACCATGTCTGATTAAGTCAAATCCATCTCCTATTGAGTGAGTTCCAGATGCACAAGCAGTTACTATTGATTTATTAGGTCCCTTTTGCACCGTAGTATATAGCTATATTTCCAGCAGCCATATTTTCTATCATAGCTGGAATTGTGAATGGAGATATTCTTTTAAAACCTTTTGATAACATAGCTCCATATTGTTCTTCCATTATTTCTATTCCACCAACACCAGAAGATACAAGAACTCCAACATCATCTGCATTAGTTTCATCTATTTTTAAAAGTTAGCGTCATCTAGTGCCATTTTTTTGTAGCTACTAAAGCAAATTGAGTATTTCTAGATAATTTTTTTAACTTCTTTTTCTATTCCATAGTCAGTAGGTTCAAAACCTTTAACTTCTCCAGCTATTCTAACTGGTTGATCTGTAGTGTCATAAGATGTTATTAGATCTATTCCAGTTTCTCCAGCTATAAGTTTCTTCCAACTTTCTTCTAAACCTATTCCTAATGATGAAATAAGTCCTAATCCTGTTACAACAACTCTTTTTCATTATTCACCTCTATCTATCATATATTTTTTTATTTATGTAAAAGAAAACGGGATATAAATAAATATACCCCGTAATTTTTTTATTCCTGATGGAACATAATTATTTCTTATTTGCTTCTATGTAGTTTATAACATCTTGAACAGTTTTAATTTTTTTCAGCTTCAGTATCAGGAATTTCTACTCCAAATTCTTCTTCAAAAGACATTATTAATTCAACAGTATCTAAAGAATCTGCTCCTAAAGTCATCTACGAAATTTGATTCAGGTTTAACTTGATCAGGTTCAACTCCTAATTGTTCAACTATAATTTCTCTTACTTTATCTAACATTTTCTTTTCCTCCTTAAAAATTTTTAAACTTATAATTATTATACACTATTTTTAGTATATTATCCAACTTTTTTTAAATAAAATTAAATTATTTCAATATTTTTCTACTTCAATTTCTTTATCAATTTTTAATAAGTCCAGCTAAAAACTTTACCAGGACCAATCTCATAAATTTTAGTAACTCCTAAAAGCTTTTTAACTTTATTAATAGTATCTACCCATTTAACAGGTCCAAAACTTTGTTTATAAATTTCTTCTTTTACTTCAGCATCAGTTTCTAAAAAGTTCAGCAGTAGTATTTGCAACTATTTTTAACATCAGCTATATTGAAGTTATAATTTTGAGCTTCAACTTTTAATTGTTCCCCTGCTTCTTTCATAAGTGATGAGTGAAAAGGTCCAGATACTGCAAGTGGTAAAGCTCTTTTAGCTCCTGCATCTTTTTAAAAGCAACACAAGCTTTTTCTACAGCTTCTTTTTTTCACCCAGCAATAACAGTTTGATTAGGTTCGTTGAAGTTTACTGCTTCAACAACTCCATCAACTGACTTTTAAAACTTCTTTTTATCTTTTCAGCATCCATACCTAGAACAGCTGCCATACTTCCATTTACTTTTTTTCAGCAACTTCTTTCATTATTCTTCCTCTTGCAGCAACAAGTTTAACTGCATCTTCTACAGAAAGATAATTAGCTCCTCCAAAAGCAGCAAATTCCCCAACAGAATGTCCTGCAACATAGTCAGGTTTTTACTCCTGTTTCTTTTAGAAAGTTCAGTTAAAACTAAACTTAAGCTAACTATTGCTGGTTGAGTATAATCTGTTCTCTTTAATAAATCTTCAGGACCTTCAAACATAACTTTTTTTAAGTCTATGTCTAAAGAAGAAAAAATTTTTATCAAATAGTTCTTTTTGCTTTAAGATTATTTTTCATATAATTCTTTACCCATACCAACAAATTGAGTTCCTTGACCTGGATAAACAAAAGCAATTTTTCCCCATTCTTACCTCCATTTAATTAAAATTTATAACTAAAAAGCCCATTTTATAATAGCTGAGCCGTAAGTTAATCCACCACCAAAAACCAGTTAGAGCAACATTATCACCTTTTTAACTAGTCCTTTTTCTACAGCTTCACCTAAAGCTAAACCAACTGAAGCAGATGAAGTATTTCCATATCTACTTAAGTTCATATAGAACTTTTCAATAGGGAATTTCATTCTTTTTGCAGCTGATTCTATAATTCTTGAATTTGCTTGATGTGAGAACACCATAGATAGTTCACTAACATCTAATTTAGCTTTTTCTAAAGCATCTAAAAGTTACCTTAGGTAAAATATTTACAGCAAATTTAAATACATCTTGTCCCTTCATAACAACAAAATTTTCTCTATTTTTTATAGTTTCATCATCATTAGGTTTTTTACTTCCTCCAGCAGGGATCTTAAGGATCATATCATCTTCACCTTCAGCTCCTATTGAGAAACCTAAGAAACCATAACCTTCTTCAACTTCTCCAACTACTACAGCAGCAGCTCCATCTCCAAAAAGTACACAAGTATTTCTATTTTGCATATCTATTATTCTTGATAAAGTTTCTGCACCAATAACAAGTACATTTTTATATAAACCTGATTTAACCATTGAATATCCAACTTCTAATCCATAAATAAAACCTGTACAAGCTGCATTCAAGTCAAAACAAAGGAATATTTGATAATCCTAATTTGTGTTGTACGATACAAGCAGCTCCTTGAGCCAAGTAATCAGGGAGTAACTGTTGCTAGGATAATTAAATCTATATCTTCTTTTTTTAATTTTAGCACTTTCTATAGCTTTTAAAGAAGCTTCACAAGCTAAATCAGAAGTTGCTTGTTCTTTAGTAGCAAATCTTCTTTCAGTTATTCCTGTTCTAGTTCTAATCCACTCATCACTAGTATCTATAATTTTTTTCAAAATCAAAGTTTGTAAATACATTTTCTGGGGCATAGTACCCTATACCTTTTATCCCAATACTTTTGCATTATTCTACCTCCATAGTCTTTCTTAATTCTTCAATAAAATTTAGTTCTATAAATTTACTAGCCACTTTTAAGGCGTTCATTATAGCCCTTACTATCAGAATTTCCATGAGCCTTTTAAAAAGCTCAGCTTAAACCTAAAAAAATATTGCTCCACCATATTCAGAAGCATCTATTTTTCTTTTTAACTTTTTTTCATAGCTCCTTTTCATGAATAGAGCTCCCTATCTTTTGAAATCCAACTTTCCATTACAGATTCTTTAACTACATGGAAAAATAAATTTTTCCTACTCCTTCAGATGTTTTAAGAAGTACATTTCCTGTATAACCATCTGTTACAACTACATCTACTTCTCCATCCATTATTTTTAGTACTTTCAATATTTCCTTGAAAATCAATATCTTTATTTTGTTTTAATAGACTGTAAGTTTCTCTTGTAAGTTCATTTCCCTTTTGTTTCTTCTTCACCAATATTTCAAAAAGTGCCACTTTTTGGATTTTTTTATTTAAAAAAATATTTCCATATACTTTTGAACCCATAGTAGCAAATTGATTTAAAAATTCTGGTTTAGAATCAGAATTGGCACCCTAAATCAAAAAAATAAAGTTCCTTGATCTTTTTGTTAGGAAATAAGACTGCTATTGCTGGTCTTAAAACTCCTTTAATTCTTTTTTAATTTTCAATTGACTACTTGCTAACAATGCTCCTGTGTTTCCACAAGAAACAGAAGCTTGAGCCACTTTTTCTTTTACTAAATCAATACAGACATTCATAGATGAATCCTTTTTTTCTCTTACAGCTTTAACAGGATCATCTGTCATTTCTATAATTTCATTAGCATTTTTTTAATTTCAATCCGTTTTAGTATCATATTTATATTTTTTTAATTCTTCCTTTATGATACTCTTCTTTTCCAACTAAAATAACTTCAAGGTTTTCAATTTCATTAAGAGCTTCAACAGCTCCTTTAACAGTTGATATAGGAGCAAAAATCCCCACTCATAGCATCTAAGGCTATCTTCATTTTTACCCTCCATAATAGTTTTTATATCAACATATTATATCATAAAGTTCAAAAAAATTATTGTAAAAAATAAAATTACATATGTTTTTTTAATTATATAATATTTTTTTAAAAATGTAAATAGTAAAAATAAGTTGCTAAATAGAAAGTTTTGTGAAATTTAAAATAAGTGTTATAATAAAGACATTCTACTATAATAAACAAAAAAAGAAAGGAAGTATTATGAAAAGAAAAATTATTTTTTTGTTTTGTCGTTATTTTTTTAATTTGTTCATTTTATGCTTTTTGCTGAAAATTTTTCCACAAAAAGGCTAAAATCTATAAATGATTTTGTTCCAAAAGGTTGGAAAATTTTTAAAAGATGAGAATGGTTCAAATTTTTATAGCTAAAGGAGATTTGAATAAAGATAAGCTTGAAGATGTTGCTATAATTATTGAAAAAAACGATAAAAATATCAAGAAAAATGATAATTTTTAGTCCTAATAAATTAAATTTAAACCCAAGAATACTTTTTAATCCTATTTAAAGAAAAAAAGATGGAACTTATAGTTTAGTAGCTAAAAAAATGATAAAGGTTTTATAAAAAGTGAAGGAAGCGAAGATAATCCAGCCCTTATGGATACTTTTATCTGATATTTGTATAAAGAAAAATGTTTTAAAAAAATAACTTTTCAATTATTTTATGAGTGCTGGAAGTTGGAATACTTCTTCAGATACATATATATTTAGATTCCAAAATAATGTTTTTGAACTTATTGGTTATGAAAGTGATTCATATATGAGAAACACAGGAGAAGAAGAAAAAGTAAGTATTAATTTCTCAACAAATAAGGTAAAAATCTACTACTGGTGGAAATATGTTTGAAGATGCAAAAGATAAACCAAAAAGACAAATGGAGAAACATTAAATTTGAAAAAGAAATATATACTAGATGAAATGACTGAAAAGTACAATGGATGAAATATTAGATACTATTTATTATATAGAATAGGGGCTGTTGCATAATATAATCTTAATTCAAAAGTAAAAAAATAAGTGAGTTACGAATGGAAATTTTTAGATAAAAAAATCAAATAGAATGAGCTGAGCAAATGCAGGAGTGTCTGAACGAAGTGAGTTTCCTGATTTGCAGCGAATTCTTGATTTTTATCGTTAAGAAACTACTCAGTAACGAACTATTTTTTTACTTTTTATATTTTGCAACAGCCCCTTATTATATTATTTTTTTACTCTTTCAACATATTCGTTAGTTCTTGTATCTATTTTTAATCCATTCACCTTGTTCAACGAATAAAGGAACTTGAACTTCAAATCCTGTATTGATTCTAGCAGGTTTCATAACTTTTCCTGAAGTATCTCCTCTTAGTCCTGGTTCAGTATAAGTTACTTCTCTTTCAACGAAAGTAGGTAATTCAACTGCAACAGCTGTTGATTCATAGTAAACAACATCTAAAGGCATTTCTTCTTCAAGATAGTTTAAAAGCATCTCCTAAATCTTCACCTTTTTAATTCAATTTCTTCCCAAGTTTCTGGATTAGAGAATATGTAAGAATCTCCATTTTGATAAGAATAGATAGCTTTTACCTTATCTAATTTGATATCATCCATTTTTATCATCTGCTTTATAAACAGCATCTGATATGTTTCCAGATATTAAGTTTTTCATTTTAAACTTAACAACAGCAGCATTTCTTCCTGATTTGTTATATTCAGCCTTTAATACTACAAATGGGTCGTTTCCAATTTTAATTGTACTTCCCGCTCTTAATTCTTGTGCAATTTTCATTAATTTTTCCTCCTATATTTTTTTCAATAAAATTTATTAATTTGTTCATTAAATTACAATTTTTCTATCAAATAATCAGTATATTTTTCATTGTATTTTTTTATCTCATCAAGATTTTTCAAAAAAATATGAAAAAAATCATCTTTATTTATATTGTAATTAATAAAAAGTTTCTTTCAACTCTTTATTATTAGGACAATACTTCTCTAAAAAAACTTTCTAACTTTATAATATGTGTATTCTCATCTTGAGGATAGATATGCCAGAGGAAAGGTTTAGCTAAAAAGCAAAGCTCTCACAAAGCTGTCTTCACCTCTTACGAGATTAATATCACAGAGTGCTAAAAGTTCTTCATATTTATCATATGTAAAAAGGTAATTTCACGGCTTTTTATTTTATCATAATAATCGTTATTATCAAAAATATTTTTATGAAATTTTTGAGTTTTTTTCACTTAATAATAATAAAAAGTACTTTTTTTATCTAGCTTTTTGCAAAGTTTTTTAAAAAAATTATCAAAGTTCTTTTCATAAGAGAAAACTGAAATAATTAAATCATATTTTTCATCTATATTAAATTGTTTTCAAAATAATACTCTCTATTTTTCTGAACTTTATTTTTTTCTATCTAAGAATTCTTTATCTAGAATTATACCACCACTTTTTCAGAAAGTCCTGGTATGAAAAAAATATTTTTTTCAGATTTCCACCTAAAAATGATTCTTGAAGATGAAAAATCATCTACCCAATCTTCTGAAGAAAAATATTCTAAATTAATCATAAGTTTAGAACTCTTTAAAAGCTTTCCCCATATATATTTCAGGGATATTGCAAGCAAAAGTTTCTATGATCAAATCAGCAGGAGATTCTATTTTATCTACATCTTTATAATCGATCACAATAATATCATCATTTTTTTGATAAGATTTAATTCTTCAGTTTGATTGATGATAAATCTTAACTCTTTATTTGGATAGATTCTTTTAAGCTCTCTAGCCAATCTGTAAGCTACACCTACATCCCCATAATTATCAATTACTTCACAAAAAAATATCTATGTTATCTATAAGCATTATTCTTGTCTTTCTTGTTTAACTCTTTTTAGGTGTAGTTACACTAGTTTCTGTACTTTTAGTACTAGTGTTAGTCTCAAATGTAGTTGTTGAGCTAGTAACTTCATTTTTTTCAGTTTTTAACTTGAGTTTTATCTTCTACTGCTTTTTGCTGTATTAGTTGAATGATCAGTAGTTTTCTTAACAGTAGTCTTAGTGTTACTGTTAGTATGGCTAGTACCATTTGTTTTTAGTTTCAACTTTCTTTTTAGTTTCTTTTTTGTAGGAATTTTTCTTTTCAACAGAAACACCTGTTCCTACTGAAACTCCACTGCTACTGCCACCTAAACCAAATCCTGTTCCAAGTCCTAAAGATGCTGTACAGGCAGTTGTTAAAAACAATGTTGAAATAATCAGAATTAAATTCTTTTTCATTTTATACCCCCTCTAAATAATATCTTCTAAATTAACTTCTTTTACTTCCCTAAGGCTAAACCATCTAGACTTAATTTAGCAAAAAGTAGTTCTCTGTAAATAATTAACCTTATTGTTTACAGCTTCTAACATTTTTTACCTGATGAAATTTTTCCTTCTTTAATAGTCAAGTAAAATTTTAGTATCAGATATTTTTTTCAACTTTAGCTGGAAGAGTGATATAGTTTCCTATATCAACTCCTTCTTCCAACTTTAAAAATATCTTCTTGTGAAATATTATTTTCTATTTCTACATAATAAGTCTTATCTACATGATTTTTTTAGGAGAAAGTAATTTATGATTAAGCTTTCCATCATTTGTAAGTAAAAAGTAAACCTTCAGTGTCTTTATCTAGTCTTCCAACAGGGCTAAATCTTTTCTTATAACCCATTCAGGAAGTAAGTCCATAACAGTTGCTTCTCTTGTATCTTCAGTTGCTGTTATATAACCAGCTTTTTTTATTCATAATATAATATCTAAATTCCTTATATTCTAATCTTTCGCCATTATACTCGATTACATCAGAATATTCATCTATATTATCCTTAGCTGAAATATCATAAGAGCCATTAACTTTAATTTCTTTTCCAGAAATAATTTTCTTGACTTCTTTTCTACTTCCCTATACCACATTCTACTAAAAAAATCTGTCTAATCTCATTATTCTTCTACCCTTTTACCATTTTTATATTCATAGTGTTCAGCTATACCATCATTAAATATGTATATAGCAGGTCCTTCTAAGACCCCATCTTTGTACGCAACCTCTTCTCTTTCACCATTAGCAAAAAAGTAGATAGATGCTCCATTTTTCTTCTCATTATTTCCATAGAAGAAGTCTTCTTTATCCCCGTTAGCATAGAATTTTTGAGCTTCTCCATATCTTTTACCATTGACATAGTTAAATTCTATTTTTATCACCATTAGCTAAAGTACTCAATAGCAGATCCATTCATAATAGCATTTTTATGAATAAACTCTATTTTTTCTTCCATCTTGATATTCAATAAGACCATTTTTAGTATTTAGATAAGTATCTTTACCTAACATATCTTTAAAAAGTAGCAGTATATTCTTCAGCTATATTCTTAGCTTTTTAAGTCATAAGAAGAAAAAAATCATCATTTGCAATTAATTCTTTTCTCCAAAAACTTCCTTACCATCATTAAAAGAATTTTTCAGTTATCTTATTATCATTCATTTCAACTACTAAAGTTTCATTTTCATTGTTAATAGATTTATAAATTATAGATTTTTCTTTCCTCTAATTTTTATCATATAATCTTTTATAGAAAGGTCTTACATCATCTAAAAACATAGTCTTTTTTTCTATTTCACTAATAATTAAATTATTCCAACTTTCTTTAGAATTAACTTCTTCAGGTTTAACTGTTTCTTCCGTTTTTTTATTTCTTCTTTAGTTTCTTCTTTCTTATCTTCACTTGTTGCACCAAAATTAAACAGATTTTTACTTCATTGATCTTTTTCTCTTTGATAATTTTTGGTAAACTGAATAACCAAAACTAACAGTAAAAGCAATAAAAAAATCGAAATTATTAGAAGAATAAGAAATTGTTTAAAATCCTTCTTCATTTCTATCAACTCCATTATTAAGGAAAATTTGATTTTTGTTCAGCTTTATTTAAAAGCAAAGTAAGTTACAAAAAGCTAAAGCTAATGAAATTAAATAAAGTAAAATTTTAAAAGAAATGAAACAGAAATATATTTTCCAGCTTCTCCACCAGGTAATTTAACAAATAGAATAATATAGAAGATAACTAAAAATATTGCATTTCCTACAATAGAATATAGTAAAATATTTTTTTATTTTCTAATTATACTTGAATATATTAAAAGTCCAGCAAAAAGCTATAAATAAAATACCAGAGAATAGTAAAATAGCTTGAGCATTTTTTTAGCTTCTTTACTAAAAGTCAGCTAGAATACCTAGTCCTTTAAAAAAACCTATAGAGTAACTTCCAAAAATTGGAACTTTTTACAGAGAAAACTGCAAGAAGAAAAGTATTTATTATTGCTATAACTCCTCCGATAATACCAAATAAATTTTTCACTTCCCTTAGGAATATTATTGCTAAGTTCAGTTGCTTTTATTTTTTTAAATCTTCAGTCCCCTTTTTTAAAACTTTTCTTTATCTTTTAAAGTTAGCCATAGTTGAGTTCATAGTAGCTTTTAAAATCAAACTCTTCTTTTACAGGAACATAAGTAGTAAATTCACCTTCATTTAAAGTTGAAGATACATCCTTCATTTTCTTTGCTTCAGGAATAACTAAATTATCTTTTTTTAACTCAGCTAACTTTGTTTTTATAGTTTCAGTTGCAACAGATTGAATACTTTCTTCAGAATCAGCTGTAGCTGTTAACCCTTCAAAATCTGGAAAAAGTAATTAAAAAAATTTTTCCATCTTCTAAAGCTTTCATTGTTATGATGTAATTTATCACTGACATTGATTTCCTCCATTCTCTTTTTATAAAAAGATTCTTAAATTAATTATTAGAATTATTCAAAAAATTCTATATCCACTGTAAATCACTGCTACAGATATTGCATATAATATAAATTTAATGATTCCAACTGATAAATAAGCATTTGTTATAGCTGTTATAAAAACTAAAAAGATAACAAAGAGCAAAAAGTTCCTAAAATCCCAAGTGTAGATATTTGTAAAATTTTTCATATCTCTATTTAGACTAGCATATATATTTGCTCCTGCAAAAGCTAAGAATGCTAAACCAAAAAAAGCATATAAAGAGCATTCATTTGGAAAAAGTTAGCTCCTCCTCCACCAAAACCAAAAATCCAGTAATAGTGTATACAGGGAATATTAGAGTATTAAGAATAGCTAGAATAGCTCCCCTATAGCTAAAAATGTTCTTTTCCCTCAGGAACAGATTTCTTAATATCTTTGTTGATAAAATTATCAACTTTATTTGATACATCTTTTAAAGTTTCATTGTCTTTTAAAGTATTAAAAGAAGGAGTTTCTGTTACTGGGATATAAGTAGTAAATTCACCTTCTTGTAAAATTTTTAGAAACTTCCATTATTTTTTTAGGTTCAGGAGCTTCTATATTAGAATTTTTTTAATTCAGCTAACTTAGACTTTATAGTCTTTTGCTGCAATATTTTTGTATATTTTTCTTCTGAATCAGCTGTAGCTGTTAGTCCTTCAAAATCTGGAAAAGATAATAAAATTGTGTTATCTTCTAAATATTTTGCCACTGCGATATAGTTTTTTTGTTGTCATATTAAGCCTCCAATTAAAAAAAGTTATTAACATTGTCATTATATCAAATTTTATCTGTTTTTTTATAGCCTTTTTATTTGTATTAATGTCTATTTTTTTGACATAAAATCTTTTCTTGCTTTTTTTCCATCCATTTATCTTGTGAGATCATTGCTTTTCCAACTGCAACAAAAATCTAATAAATTATTTTTCAACAAGCCAACTAGCTTGACTTTCTTTTTATTTTTACTTACCCCTATAACAGGAATTTTTTTACATGTTTTTTTATTTCTGTTCCCATATAGATTATCCAATCTAAAGGAAAATCCTCAGGAAAGTTACTTATTTTTTTACTTGCCTTTTTATATTCAGGATTAGGAACACCACTTGAAACATGTAATATATCCAAACCATAGGATTCTAGTTCTTTAGCATTTTCTATACCATCTTCAAGTTCAGGCTCATTTCCACCCATTCTATACCCAAGAATGAAATTATCATCAAATAAATACCTAGTATTCTCTATCAATTTTTCTTGAAAAAAATAAAGTCTTTCTCCATATTTATCTGTTCTTTTTATTCCAAAGTTTAGAATTTAAGTTGAGAGATTAAATAAGTATGAGCTCCATGAATTTCTATTCCATCAAAAGCCACATTTTTTTAGCTCTAATAAAAGCCTCTTCAAAAAGTTTTTAAAAATTCTATCTAGTTCTTCTTCAGGAACTTCTGCTATTTTTATCTTTAAAAGCCAGCATGGTGAATCTGTATCATACAAGGCACATCATATTTATGAATCTCATCAGCCACCTTAGTAAGTCCTTCAATAAAGCTATCATTCCAAATTCCAATTTGATTTTTCTCTTAATTTTCCACTTTCTTCAACTGCTGAAGCTTCAACAATTATAAGTCCTACACCACTTCTAGCTATCATACCATACCAATCAATTAAATCTTCAGTGACATAGCCATCATCTTTTACAAGAGAAAAATCTAACCATAGGGGCAGAACTATTCTATTTTTTTATATGAATATTTTTTTATTTTTAAAAATCTGTAAAAAAATATTAATTTTTTTCCATATACTTCCTTTTTAAAAAAATATAATAAAGTAATAAGCCAGCTAGTCCTGACGAGATAATTAAAGTGATGCTTCCTATCTTAAAGAATAGCCCACCTATTAGAACAGAGGCAAATATTATATATGATCTATAGTCTATAAAATTATCTTTAACAAAAAGAGCAACAGCTGCTGCTAAAAATAAGTCCTACAACAGTAATTCTTAAAGCTGCAAAAAGTTCTTTTTTACAACAGGTAGATTACTGAATTTTTTTAAGAATACGACTATAATAGTCATTATTATTATAGATGGTAGAACAACACTAAAAGTTGCAATTGTTGAACCTATAGTTTGTGCAATTCTATAGCCTACATGAGTTGCTAAATTTATTGATATAGATCCTGGAGTTATCTGAGAAACAGCAACAATCTCCATAAATTCATGGAAACTTATCCACTTATTTACATCAACAACTTCATGTTGCATAAGAGGAAGTATTGCATAACCTCCACCAAAACTAAAAAGTCCAACTTTAAAAAAATACAAAAATAACTTTTAAATATGTCATTGGACATCATCTTCTTTTTCTTTTTTTGGATTTTTTTCTTTAAATAAAAAAATAGATATTTCCTAATATCATGGTAGCAATTATTATAATAATAGGAGAAACTCCAAAATAGTTAATTAATATAGCGATTATAATAGGAAAAAAATAAAGGTATATCTATTTATATTTGCAGATTTAGCTATTCTATACACAGAAATTAATATAAGAGCTGCGATAGCTGGCTTTTATGCCATTAAAAAAATAGCAACAACTATGGGGTGATTACCAATAGCCAATAAAATTTGACTTAAAAAAATAGCACTATAAAAAAAGAAGGTAGAACAGCTCCTAGCATTCCTGCAAACATCCCTAAAAATCCTGCTATTTTTATATCCAGTTATAAGAGATATATTTACAGCAAGAACTCCAGGAGTAGATTGTGCAATAGCCATTCCATCTACAAATTCTTCTTTCTCTAACCAATTTTTTTATTTACTATTTCATCTTCTATCAGAGAAAGCATAGCATAGCCTCCTCCGATAGTAAAAAGCTCCTATTTTTGAAAAAAATAGTATAAAAAAATATCTATAATCTTATTTTTTTCTTCATCTTTAGCCTTCTTTAAATCTAAAATAACTTCTTTTTAAAAATATCATAAGCTAGTTCTATTTTACTCTTTTTGATTTATAACAGTAGAACTTCTATCTTTTTCTTATGATTTCTATACTATTAGTATCTGTTCCCATAGTTGAGGCATTATTTGCAACTATCATATCAAGATTTTTTTCTTCTCTAATTTCTTTAAAGCATTCTCAATGATATTATTAGTTTCTGCTGCAAAACCAACAAGTAATTGATTTTCTTTCTTCTTTCCCCATTTCAAATAGAATATCAGGATTTCTAACTAGTTCTATTGTTAAATTTAAATCAGATTTTTTTAATTTTTTTATCTTGATATTCCTTTAGGTCTATAGTCTGCAACAGCAGCACAAGCTATAAAAAAATATCAGTATCTTTAAACTTTTTCATCTACCTTTTTCATACATATGAATTGCAGAATCGACAGAAATAAATTCTTTAAGTCCATCAGGAACATTAAGATTTGTAGGTCCACTTACCAAAGTTACTTCAGCTCCTAAATCAACAGCAGCTTGAGCAAGGGAATATCCCATTTTTTCCACTTGATTTATTTGAAAGGTATCTTATAGGGTCTATATCTTCTCTTGTTCTACCACTTGTGATAAGAAGTCTTTTTACCTTTTAGAGCATCTCTAAAATTATCAATTTTAGAAGCTATGTCATATCTTTACAATTATATCAACAATTTCTTCTGGCTCTTTCATTCTCCCCTTAGCTTCATAATTACAAGCAAGCAAACCTTCATTTGTATCTATAAATCTATAGCCATAAGTTTTTTTAATCTATTTATATTTTTCATTAAGAATAGGATTTTTCATACATATTTACATTCATTGCAAGAGCAAAAAAATACTGGTTTTCTCAATGAAACAGCTGAAAAGAATTGTTGAAAAGCATGTCATCTGCAATTCCATTAGCAACTTTACCAATTATATTATATGTTGCAGGTGCAATTAAAACTATATCTGCCCAATCAGCAAGAGAAATATGTTCTACTTCATAGTGAGGATTTTTTTATCCCACATATCGACATAGACTCTATTTTTTTGAAAAGAGTCTCAAGAGTTAAAAGATCCTATTATATTTGTAGCATTTTCTGTCATGACTACTTTTTACATTGTATCCCCTTCTTCTTTAGAAGAGATACTATGCTTGCAGATTTAAATGCAGCAATTCCTCCTGTAACTCCTACTAAAATGTTTTTTTCATCTTCTTCTCTCCTTATAATAATTATCTCTCTTTGAAATGAATTCTTCAATTTCAGAAATATCAAAACCTTGAGATTTATAAAATTTTTCAATAGATTATATCACAAAACAAAAAAATAAAACTATTTACTTTTTTTGTAAAAAAACTTTCTCTCTATATTTGTATATAGGATATGCCCATTGTAATAAAAAAATACAGCAGAGAAAAATAACTAATTTTAAAAATGACATTGTTAATATAAAAAGCAAATGCTGTTGCAATTACTGAAGAAATACAAATTTTTTTATAGCAGTAGTAATAATATTTTTTTCAAATCTAATTTAACATAAAGTTTTAACATATACAAATAGTAGTAAAAAGAAGTTTACTCCTGAAGAAATTGATGTAGCTAATGCTAAACCTTTATGTTGAAAAATTTTTAATAAATAGATAATTTAAAACTATATTCATAATAATAGCTATAATTGAAAAATTTTTGCAGGTCTTTTTATTGTCACCCCATAGCATAGTATCCTTTACTAACTAATTGAACTCCAACATAAAAAGATAAGACCTAGTGAATAATAAAGTAGACATTCTGAAGTAATTTTTAACAGCATCTTCATTAAATTTTTCCATACGAAAAGATAAGCCTTATAACATCTTTTTGAAAAAAATGTCAAAACAAATAAACTTGGTATAGTTAGAAAATTTAAGAAAATTGATAGCTGATACTAGTCTTCTATTTGTATCTTCTTTATCTCCATTGGCTGCTGCTCTTGATATACTTGGAAAAAGTACATTGGAGATAGTTACTCCAAAAAAACTCCAACAGGAAGTAAGTAAACTCTACTTGCATTTTCAAGTGCAGTTATAGAACCAGCTACTAAAAAGAAGCAAAAAAATTGATCAACTATAGTATTAACCTGTCTTGCAAAAAAACTCCTACAAGCATAGGAATTAATTTTATACCTAACAATTTTTAAATATATATCTTTAAAATCTATTTTTAAATGAATAAGATTTTTAAGAGTTTTAGAAAAGGAAAAAAATACAACTAAAAATTGTAAAACTCCACCTATTAAAACTCCATAAGCTAATGCATCTATACTAAAATATTTAGTAAGCCACATAGCTGAAAAGATTATAGATAAATTGAAAAAAATATTGAAGTTGAGGCAGGTATAGCGAAGTATCCAAAGTTATTTAAAAATAGATCCCATCATACCAGACAAAGATATAAATAGAAAGTAGAAAGACATAATTTTTTTAAAAAGTCTAGATGCTACCATTTTTTTAACTCGTCACTAAAAACCAACAACTATAAAATCAATAATATAACTTGAAAAAAATTATCATCAATACACTTATTACAAAACTAAATAAGAAGGTAATATTTAGAACGGAAAAAAATATTCTCTACTTCTTTCCTCTCCTTCCTCTTTTTTTCTTTTTTTATGATAGAGGGAATAAAGGTATTTCCTAAGGCACCTTCCCCTAAAAAGTTGCCTGAAAAAAATTACTTATTTTAAATGCACTATAATATGCATCTGTTAAAACAGAGGCTCCAAAAAAAAATAAGCTACTAGAGTTCCCTCTAAAAAGTCCTAGTACCCTACTTACCATTGTTATTATCATAGTATTTATAGATTTTTTTAACATTTTCTTATCTCTCCGTCATCAATGTTTATTTTTAGCATCTTTTATACAATTCTAAAATAGCTAAAAAAATATAGATTAAATGCAGTTTATTTTTCTGCTTCTAAAAATAAATCGTCAATAAGCCAATTTTTTAAAATATTTTTTTATCAATATGTTATCCATAATTTCTTTGATATCATATTGTTTTTATTAAATTTAATTCCATAAATTCAGACATATCAACTGAATCAAAAATATTTTTTTATAAACATCAAAAAAATATCATCAGTTGTAAGTGAAGTTAAATCGTAGTCTTTTAGCTATTTTTTTATAGTTCTTTTGCTTTCACCTCTTGAATAAGAGATGTTAAACTCTTTTTCTAGTTTAGCAACCTTAGGAGTCAATTCTTTTGAATAATTTATGCTCCTCCAATCTTCTTTTAAGATTTGTTTCTTTTTCTTTATCACTATCTAAATTAAGTAAATTTAAAGTTTTTTTATCTCAATTAACTCTGAAGCTATTATTATAAAGTCTGATTTTTATCTCAATATTTTTCTCTTTCTGAAAGCTTTTAGAACTTCTAAATATTCATCTATAAGTTGAGAAATATTTATATCAGAAATCATCATTTTTCTTTTTCGATTAAATTTAGAAGTAAGTCAAAAGGTCCCTCAAAATTATTAACTTTTACTACTAGTTCTTCCATACTTTCATCTCTCTTTTAAATAATTTCCATCTATCTACATCAGCTTGAATAGTAGCTTTTAACTCATCTATTGAAGAAAATTTCTTTTTCTTTTCTCATAAATTTAACAATTTGTATATACATTTTTTTCACCCATAAACTTCTCTATCAAAAATCTAGTATATGTACTTCCAGACTCATTTCTTGTTTTAATGTTGGATTATATCCGATATTTACCACTCCATATAGAACTTTTTGAATTCTTATCTGAAACTTGTAAAAAGCTCCATATATACCAGAAGGAGGGTATAATCTATTATTATCCATTTTTTTATATTTGTAGTAGGAAAACCTAATTGTCTAGCAATTTTTCTTACCATGGATAACTTCTCCTATAACTATCATAGGATGATCTAAAAAGTTTAATAGCTCCATCAAAAGTCAGAATTAGCAATTTTTTTCTTCTTATAGCTGAAGAACTTACAAGTTCTCCATCTAAAGTTACAGGTGGTAGCTCATTAACTTTTTATATTATGAACTTCAGCTAGATACTCTAAGTCTTCTGCTGTTCCAAGTCCACCCTTACCAAAAAGAAAAAAATTGAAAGCCAACAAATATTTCTTTTGACTTTTTAATTTATTTTTTTAAAAATTCTAACAAATTCTAAGGGAGTATATTCTAAGAAGTTTTTTTATCTAATTTTTGCATTATAACAACATCTACTCCTAAAGATTCAAGTAGATAAAGTTTTTTTCTTCATTTGTATTTATATAATCAAACTTTCTTTCAGGAAATAAAAAAACTCAAAGGGTGTTTTTTTCAAAGGTAAAAACGACAGCCTTCTTAGAATTTTTCTCTAGCTGCTTTTTATGGTTTCATTTATAAGCTTTTTATGTCCATAATGTACTCCATCAAAATTTCCTATGGCTACATAAGTATCTTCAAATTCTATATTTGATGTCAGTATATCATTTACTACTATCATTATTTTTTTGCTCCTAACTATTTTTCTTCTTCTAAAAGATTATTATAAATCTCTTCTATTCTTCTAAAACGATTTCTTATACCAGACTTAGATATATTTATCATATCTGCTAAAGCTTTGTAAAGAATCTTCTGGATTATTTAGTCTTAACATAGCTGCTTCTTTTTAAAACATCAGTTAGAGTATTAAGACCAAGTTTTTTTCATCTATATACTTTATCATTTTTTTATTTGATAATTTCCAGTATTTAAAGTTTTTTTGTTTCATTGGCAACTTCCCAATTCATCTCTCTAATTGTTTTATTTTTTTAAATTTTTAATAATAGTGATTTCTTCATATTCAAAAAAATATTTTAGAGCATTCATTGAAACAAGTATGTCCATAATATCTTCTGAGTTTCTTAAGTATACTAAAATTTTATTCTTTTTTTAATAGTCTTAAATATTTTTTTCTTTTTTTGACAATAATATATTATAAATTTTTATCTGCTAATTCTTTATTGTCAACAAAAAAATCTAAAGAGTATTCTTTCTTAGGATCTTTAATATATCCACAGCTCAAAAAGAAAACCTCTTAAATAACCTTTAAATATTTCATCATTTTGAATGATATCAAGAAAAAGAGAATTTAAAAGCTTTCTAAAAATTCTTTTTAAGCCTTTTTTTGTTTATACAAAGTTATAACATAAATTCTGTGTTCAGTAAAATTTTTTTGTTATAGAATATTTTTATTCCAAATTGTAAAGAACTAGTAGCCTTAATTAAAGAATAAAGTCTTTTTAGCTAAAATGGAATTCTCCATTTTAATTTCTATTCCCTCTTTCACTAAATTTGCTTTTATTTTTCAAAAAAATAGACGATATTTCTGCTAAACATTCTAAATTAGTAACAGGAATTTTTTTGTGTAATTTCTTGTTTAACATTAGAACTATAAGACACAAGCCTACCTCCCTATTTTTGCTTCAGCCCAATTCTTACCTATATTTATGTTTATATTTAAATTTACATCTTCAAGTTTAACTGTATTTTTCATTATATCTGCTAAAAATTTCTGAGTATTTTTTTCAACAGAACTTTCTTCTACTTCAAAAAAATTAATTCATCATGTACTTGTAATAATAAAGCTATATCATCTTTATCTTTTAAAGTTTCATAGACTTTTAAGCATAACTTTTTTTAAGAACTTCAGCTGCTGTACCTTGTATAACAGTATTAACTGCCATCCTTTCAGCTTGAGCTTTTATAGTTTTATTTTTTAGAATCAATACCACTTATATATCTTTTTCTACCAAAAAGAGTCTTAACATAGCCATGCTCTTCTCCAAACTCTATAACTTCTTTTTCAAAAGTTGTAACTCTTGGGTATTGTTCAAAATATTTCTTTATATATTCAGAAGCATCTTTTACAGGTATTTTTTTAATTCTTTAGCCAAACCAAAGGCTGTTTTTTCCATAGATTATACTAAAATTAATAATCTTAGCAATAGTTCTTTGTTCTCTAGTCACATCATCAGAATCTGATAAGTTAAAAATTCTTCTTGCAGTTAAATCATGCAAATCTTTTTCTTCTCTATATGCTTCTATTAGATTTTTCATCTTTAGACATGGAAGTAAGTACTCTCAATTCAACTTGAGAATAGTCTATACTCATTAAAACTTTTTCCTTCTCCTGCAACAAAACCTTCTCTTATTTTTGATTCCATCGTCTGTCTTTTACAGGGAATATTTTTGTAGATTAGGATCAGACGAAGAAAAGTCTACCTGTAGCTGTCCCTATTTGGTTAAAACTTGTGTGTATTCTTGAGTTAGAATCAACTAGATTAGGTAAGGTATCTACATAAGTAGTTTTTTTAACTTATTAAGTTTTCTATAGTCAAGAAGTAATCTAGCTATATCGTAACCATAGCTTTCTAAGTCTTCTAAGACCATTACATCTGTAGAATAACCAGTTTTAGTCTTTTTTTACCACTAGGTAAATTCATTTTTTTACAAATAGTATATCTCCTAATTGTTTTGGAGAATTTATATTAAATTCTTCACCAGCTTCTTTATAGATAGCTTTTTTTCAATCTTAGCAAGTTCTTTTTTTCTAATTCTAAAGAATAGTTTTTTTAAAGTAAGAAACATCTATTTTAATCCCTTTTCTTTCCATTAGAGATAGAACAGGGATTAAAGGCATTTCATTTTGAATTAAGATGTCATAAAGTTCCTCTTTATGTAGTATATGATTTATTTCATCATAGATATCTAAGATACCTAAACCTATCTTAGATAAATATCTTGCAAACTCATCAACCAATAGAGTATCTATATGAGCTTTTTCCAAAAGTTGTTTTAAAATCTTTAGCATCCACCTTAGAATACTCTGTAATAGGAATAAAAAAACATCCATCTTAGTTTGAGAGCTAATTAAATGGTATGCTATCATCATATCTATATACATAGACTTAAAAGTAAAAGCCTAAATTTAATAAAGTTTTTAAAAATTATATGAAATGAATTTTTACATCAAGTTCAGATATAAAGCTCATTAAAATATTTTTTTATCTATATTTTTTTAGAAAGTAAGCCTCCATGATTTAAAGGAAAAATATAAATCCTTTTTCTTCAGTAGATAAAAATTATACCTAATTCTTCATAGTAGATAGAAGCAATTTTTTTATAGTTATTCAAGTATTCTTTTTGTTCATTTAAAAGAGTTTCGCTATCAATAATTAAAAAGCTCTCTATTAGAGAAAATTTATATTAAGTTCTTTTTCATATACAATTTCTTTTTCAACTTTTTTTCAACTTCTTCAACCTTATCAAAAAGTGAAAAGTAAAACAGGCTTATGGTCAGAATTAGAACTTTGAGTTTTTTTCTTCTAAGTTCAACTTTTTTTATGAACATTTTAAATTCTAAAATTTTGCAAAGTTCATATAGTTTTTTTCTTTGTCCATAGAATATTTTTAAATTTTTCTTCTTCAACATTAATATCTAAATTTGTAAAGATTTTTGCTAGTTCTCTACTTAAAAAAAGCTATATCTTTTTTTCATTTGTAAGATTTTTTTATAAGAGAATGACCAATACCTTCTATATTTTTTTAAATCATCTATATTTTCATATATTTTTTTCTAGACTATCATATTTAGAAAATATAGCTAGAGCTTTCTTTTTCTCCTATCTTTGTTACTCCTGGTATACCATCACTTTTATCACCAATAAGTCCAAATAAATCAGGAATCTTTTTCAGGAACAACTCCTAAGTAGTTTACAACGTCCTCAGCTGTTCTTAACATTCCAAATTTTTTTCACCTTCTGTACCTTTTTCCAAGTAAGGCAATAGTTATATTCTTTTTCAACTAATTGAGAAAGATCTTTATCACCTGTAACAATTATAACTTCAAGATCATCTTTAGCTATTTTTTTAGCTATGCTTCCAAGTACATCATCAGCTTCATAAGATTCTATTCTATATCTATTTATATTAAAAAGCATCTAAAACTTCTTCTATTCTAGGAATTTGAGCAACTAAATCTTCAGGAGTAGATTGTCTATTAGATTTATAGTCACCATATATTTCAGTTCTTTTTCAGTGAAGATCTTTTTCACATCAAAAGCAGCTGCCATATAGTCAGGATTAAATTCTTTTATTATACTCAATAGAGTATTAATAAAAACCATAGACAGCTCCTGTTGGTTCATTTTTAGTTCTAAAATTCATATTTGCAAAAGTATGCTCTATACATTATCGCACTTACATCTAAAAAGCACAGCTCTTTTTCATAAAATATCACCTTATTAAATTTTTTTAATTTTCATTATACTTTAATATTATATCACATAGAGATAAAAAAATATAGAATAAACTTTTATCCTATTATATAAAAGAATTTTTTTCATAAAATAAAACTTAGAATAGTAACAAAGAAAATAATATGTTAAAAATATAGTTTATTAATTTAGTAAAAAAATAATTGACAAAAGAGAAATATAGGGAGTATAATAATAGTTGAATAAGAATTCAATCGATAATTAAAAAGGAGTGATAAGTATGAAATTAAATTTAAAAAAATTGATGGTATGGGTTGTGAACATTGTATAAAATCTGTTAGAGAAGCACTTGAAGGAATAAGTGGAGTAAAAGTGATAGATGTTAAAAATTGGTTCAGCAGAAGTAGAAGCAGAAAATGATAGTGTATTAAATGAAATAAGAGAAAAAAACTAGATGATGCAGGTTATGATTTAGTTTAGTTTCTCTTTTCAAAAGGAAACTAAGGTGAGTATGATGGAAAATGATATAAAAATTAGGAACAGAGCTTGATGATACACAAGAAAAGGATAACAAGAAATTAGAATTAAAAAAATTGATGGTATCAGTTGTCAAGCCTGTGTTGCAAAAGATAGAAAGAAAATTATCAAGAACTGAAGGAGTTGAAAAAAAGCTCTTGTTAATATTTCAAATAATATGGCTGATATAGAATATGATGAAAAAGAAATAAAAAGCTAGTGAAATTATGAAAAATAATTGAAAAGCTTGGCTATACTCCAAAAAAAGAAGAGGATTTAAAAGATAAAGAAGAAGCTCTTAGAGCAGAAAAAATGTTAAAATCAGAATTAACAAAATCAAAAAAATTGCTATAGTTTTATCTTTAATACTTATGTATATTTCAATGAGCCATATGTTTGGATTACCAGTGCCTCATATAATTTATCCTGTTGATCATATATTTAATTATGTAGCTATACAATTTATTATAGCTGTAACTGTAATGATAATTGGAAAAAAAGATTCTATAAGGTTGGTTTCAGACAACTGTTTATGTTAAGTCCTAATATGGATAGTTTAGTAGCTGTTGGAACAAGCTCAGCTTTTTATATATAGTTTATATATAAGTTATAAAATATTTGCTGACAATAACATACATTTAATGCATTCTTTGTACTATGAGTCTGCTGCTATGATAATAGCCTTTGTTATGTTAGGTAAAATATTTAGAAACTTTAAGTAAGGGAAAAGCTTCAGCAGCAATAAAAAAATTAGTAAATTTTCAAGCTAAAAAAAGCTAATATTATTAGAAATGGTGAAATAGTTGAAATAGATATAAATGAAGTTTCAAAAGGTGATATAGTTTTTTTATTAAACCTGGAGAAAAAAATTCCTGTTGATGGAACAATAATTGAAGGACATTCTACTATAGATGAAGCTATGATAACAGGTGAAAAGTATTCCTGTTGAAAAAGCTTGAAAACGATAAGGTTTATAGTGGAAGTATAAATAAAGATGGAGCCTTAAAAAGTTGTTGTCAAATGCAACTGAAGGGGAAACTCTTATATCAAAAATTGCTAAATTAGTTGAAGATGCTCAAATGACAAAAGGCACCAATAGCAAGACTTGCAGATAAAGTTTCGTTGATATTTGTTCCTACTGTTATTTTTTTATTGCAGTTTTTACAGCTTTACTTTTGGTGGTTTTTTTAATAAAATACAATGTAGTATCAGTTAGTCAAAATCATTTTTGAATTTGTATTGACTATCTTTATATCAATTTTTAATCATTGCCTGTCCTTGTTCATTGGGATTAGCAACTCCTACTGCAATAATGGTAGGAACAGGAAAAGGAGCAGAACTAGGTATTTTAATAAAATCTGGAGAAGCTTTAGAAAAATTGAATGAAATTGATACTATTGTTTTTGATAAAACAGGAACATTGACAGAAGGAACACCGAAAAGTCATAGATATTGTAAGTATAGACAGTGCTTTTATCCAAAGATGAAATATTGAAAATAGCCGCTTCTATGGAAGTAAACTCAGAACACCCTTTAGGGAAGGCAGTATATGATGAAGCAAAAAGAAAAAAAATGTAGAGCTTTATGATGTAAAGAAATTCCTATCTATATCAGGTAGAGGAGTTATAGGGAAATAGAAGAAAAAAATATTTATTAGGAAATAAAAAAATTATTAATTGATAATGGAATTAGTAATTTGCATGAAGAAGAAATCCATAAATATGAATTAGAAGGAAAAAAACAACTATACTGTTGGCTGATGAAAAAAAAATTAATAGCTTTTTATAACACTTGCAGATGTTGTTAGAAATGAAAGTATAGAACTTATTGAAAAAGTTAAAAAAAGAAAATATAAAAAAACTTATATGCTTACAGGTGACAATGAAAGAACGGCAAAGGTTATTGCTAAAAAAAGTTAGGTATAGATGATGTTATTGCAGAAGTTTCTCCTGAAGATAAGTATAAAAAAAGTTAAAGATTTACAAGAACAGGGTAGAAAAAGTAGTTATGGTTGGAGATGGAGTAAATGACTCTCCAGCACTTGCTCAAGCAGATGTTGGAATGGCAATAGGAAGTGGAACTGATATTGCAATAGAAAGTGCTGATATAGTTTTTGATGTCCAAAGATATAGAAACTATTTTTAACTGCTATAAGATTGAGTAAAGCAACTATAAAAAAATATAAAAGAAAATTTATTCTGGGCATTTTTTTCTATAATAGTTGTGGTATTCCAATAGCAGGAGGTTTATTATATTTATTTACAGGTCATCTATTAAACCCAATGTTAGCAGGTCTTGCTATGGGCTTGAGTTCTGTCTCAGTTGTAACTAATGCTTTAAGGTTAAAAAGATTTAAATAAAA
>BNJV01001914.1_pt1 | contig 73485 bp, 91 predicted proteins | sample 8540591 | NCBI WGS metagenome assembly BNJV01 (sample SAMD00202457, study PRJDB9452) | human saliva metagenome | host: Homo sapiens
TCTAGTACTGTTCTTGCTGACTCTGTCCATGACTTGGGAGATGCAATCGCAATTGGGCTATCAGCCTATCTAGAAACAATCTCCAATCGTGAAGAAGACAGTCACTACACCTTGGGCTACAAACGTTTTAGCCTCCTAGGAGCCTTGATAACAGCTGTGATTCTTATAACAGGATCTGTTCTTGTCATTTTAGAAAATATAACAAAAATCTTTCATCCACAACCTATCAACGATAAGGGAATTCTTTGGCTGGGAATCATTGCTATCAGTGTCAATGTGTTGGCGAGTCTGGTCATTCGCAAGGGGCAAACCAAGAATGAATCCATTCTTAGCCTACATTTTTTAGAAGATATTCTAGGCTGGCTAGCCGTCATCTTGATGGCAATTATTCTCCGATTTACAGACTGGTATATTTTTGGATCCGCTCTTATCGCTTGTAATTTCTTTCTTTATCCTATCAAAAGCCATTCCTCGTTTTTTTGGTCTACGCTCAAGATTTTTCTTAGATGCTGTGCCAGAAGGAGTAGATATCAAGCAGGTCAAGAGTCGCTTAGAGCAATTGGACTATGTTGCTAGTGTCAATCAGCTCAATCTCTGGACTATGGATGGTTTGGAGAAAAATGCCATTATCCATGTTTGTCTCGAGGATGTCAAACATATGGACGTTTGTAAAGAATCCATTCGAGACTTACTCAAAGACTGTGGTTTTCAAAATATTAGCATTGAGGTAGATGCAGACTTAGCAAGTCACCAAACCCATAAGCGCAATATGGCAGACCTAAAAGAAAGTCATGATCACGATCATCATCATTGATGAGGCATAGTATAAGTGAGCGAAAGCTTCATAAAAAGTGTATACTTGAAATAAGTTAGATACAGAGAGGTAAATGTTTATGAAATCAGCAGTCTATAAAAAGGCAGGTCAGGTTGGTATTGAAGAGGTTAAACGTCCAAGCATTCAAGAAGCGGATGATGTGATTATCCGTGTGGTTCGTGCTTGCGTATGTGGTTCAGACCTATGGAGTTACCGAAATCCAGATATTAAAGCGGGACATAAAAATAGTGGACACGAAGCGATTGGAATCGTTGAAGAAACTGGAGAAGCCATTACAACGGTCAAGCCTGGTGATTTTGTGATTGTGCCATTTACTCATGGTTGTGGGGAGTGTGATGCCTGTCGTGCTGGATTTGATGGTTCCTGTGACAATCATATCGGAAATAACCTAGGAGGGAATTTCCAAGCTGAATATCTCCGCTTCCACTATGCCAATTGGGCACTTGTTAAAATCCCTGGACAACCGTCTGATTATACAGAAGGTATGCTTAAATCCCTCTTGACTCTGGCTGATGTCATGCCGACTGGCTATCATGCAGCGCGTGTGGCTAATGTTCAAAAAGGCGACAAGGTTGTGGTAATTGGAGATGGGGCTGTTGGCCAATGTGCTGTCATAGCAGCTAAGATGCGTGGAGCTTCACAAATTATCCTTATGAGTCGCCACGAAGATCGACAACAAATGGCCTTGGATTCAGGAGCGACAGCTGTTGTGGCCGAACGTGGTGAAGAAGGAATTGCCAAGGTGCGTGAAATTCTTGGCGGTGGAGCAGATGCAGCACTTGAGTGTGTTGGTACTGAGGCGGCTGTTGAGCAAGCACTGGGTGTTCTTCATAATGGCGGTCGCATGGGATTTGTAGGAGTTCCACATTATAAGAATCGTGCTCTTGGTTCAACATTTATGCAAAAAATATATCTGTTGCAGGTGGAGCGGCTTCTGCAACAACATACGATAAGCAATTCTTGCTCAAAGCTGTACTTGATGGTGATATCAATCCAGGTCGTGTCTTTACTTCAAGCTATAAACTGAAAGATATCGACCAAGCTTATAAGGCTATGGATGAACGCAAGACCATTAAGTCTATGATTGTGATGGATTAAAAAAAGAAAATCCTAATAGAGAACGAAAAAGCTCTTATTAGGATTTTTTTATGTTCAAGTGTTGTACTTAATGCAAGGTGCTTTCTCTTAACGTCAGTTTGGTTCCAAGCATGGTGAGGCTTGGAATTTTACGCCCATGAAGAACTTCTCTATTCAAAATATCCATTCCTGTGCGTCCCATTTCTTCGGTGTAGACTGAGATACTGGAAAGGGGTGGGAACACTTGCTTGGTTAGAATGGTATCATTAAAGGAAATAATACTCACGCGCTCTGGTATGCTGATGCTGGCTTCTTGAAGGGCGCGAAGGGCACCGATTGCCAAACTATCACTAGCTGCAAAAAAGGCTTGTGGAAGTTTATCTCCTAATTTTTCGATAGCCTCTTTCATCAAGTCGTATCCAGATTGGGCAGTAAATAGACCTTGGAAAATGAATTTCTCGTTATAAATTCCTTTTTCTTGTGTATAGGATTTAAAGTAACCTAAGCGTTTATCTGCGATGACTTCTTCTTGGTCAGTAGTCGTTTCAAGACCGGATAAGATACCAATCTTCTTAAGCCCGTGGTCTGTAAAGTAATCGACAACCTGTCTAACAGCATTATTAAAATCTGTAATGACACAGGTGTGTCCCAAGGCTATGGTATCACTATCTAGAAAAACTAGAGGTTTTTGATACTCTTCAAATGATGCAATCTGTGCTTGGCTAAATTTTCCAATACAAAGAATTCCAATGACTTCTTCGCTAAGCGTAAAAGGTTGATCATTGAAATAGCGCAAGATTTCGTAATCTAATTCTTGTGCCCTATTTTCGATTCCTAGTCGAATCTGGTAGTAGTAGAGGTCTTCCAACTCACCTTGTTCGCTGACCCACTGGATAATGGCAATCTTTTGTTTCAGTTTGTGACTTTCGCCTGTTTTGAGATGTTTGGTATAACCTAGTTCTTCGGCGACAGTTAAAATACGATGTCGGGTTTCTTCTGTGACAGATAGACTCTGATCGCGATTGAGGACACGGGATACAGTTGCGATTGAGACAGAGGCTAACTGAGCAATATCTTTGAGTGTAGCCATAATTCCCCTCCTTTTTAGGTTATTATATCATATTTTTCTATCTTTTTACTCATAGTTTAGTAAAATATCGGTAAAAATGTTGACCAAAGCAAAACCCTTGGGTACAATAGAAGAAAACGATTACATGGTAAACTTTTTTACCTAACAATTTGTCAAAGGAGAATTCATATGACACAACATCTTACTGCTGATGCACTTCGCAAGGACTTTCTTGCTATTTTTGGTCAAGAAGCAGACCAAACTTTCTTTTCACCAGGTCGTATCAACTTGATTGGGGAACATACTGACTATAATGGTGGCCATGTTTCCCAGCGGCTATTTCACTAGGAACTTATGGAGCTGCACGCAAGCGCGATGACCAAGTGTTGCGTTTCTACTCAGCAAACTTTGAGGACAAAGGCATTATCGAAGTTCCTCTGGCTGACCTTAAGTTTGAGAAAGAGCACAACTGGACCAACTATCCAAAAGGTGTCCTACATTTCTTGCAAGAAGCTGGGCATGTGATTGATAAAGGGTTTGATTTCTATGTTTTTGGGAATATCCCAAATGGTGCGGGCTTGTCATCTTCAGCTTCTTTGGAGCTATTGACAGGTGTCGTGGCAGAATATCTTTTTGACCTAAAATTGGATCGTCTAGATTTAGTAAAAATCGGGAAATTGACAGAGAACAACTTTATTGGTGTTAACTCTGGTATTATGGATCAGTTTGCAATCGGTATGGGGGCAGACCAACGTGCTATTTACTTAGATACTAATACTCTAGAATACGACTTGGTTCCCCTTGATCTGAAGGACAATGTTGTTGTTATCATGAATACCAACAAACGCCGTGAACTTGCAGATTCTAAGTACAATGAACGTCGTGCTGAATGTGAAAAAGCAGTAGAAGAACTCCAAGTGGCCTTAAATATTCAAACCTTGGGTGAATTGGATGAATGGGCTTTTGATGAATATAGCTACCTGATCAAAGACGAAAATCGCTTGAAACGTGCGCGTCATGCAGTTCTTGAGAATCAACGTACTCTTAAAGCGCAAGCGGCTCTTCAAGCAGGAGATTTGGACAAGTTTGGTCGTTTGATGAATGCTTCTCATGTTTCACTTGAGCATGACTACGAAGTAACCGGCTTGGAATTAGATACCCTTGTTCATACAGCTTGGGCTCAAGAAGGTGTTCTTGGTGCTCGTATGACAGGAGCTGGTTTGGTGGTTGTGCAATCGCCTTGGTTCAAAAGGATGCTGTTGATTCCTTTAAAGAAGCTGTAGGCAAGCACTATGAAGAAATCGTTGGTTACGCTCCAAGTTTCTATATCGCTGAAGTGGCAGGTGGAACTCGCATTCTTGATTAGTCAATAGGAGGTTGTCTAGTGACCTTAGTAGAAACATTTGTGACCAAAGTCATTGCAGAAAGTAGCTTTGAAGAGTTAGATCGGATTTATCTGACCAATCGTGTTTTAGCTTTGGTTGGTGAAGGAGTTTTTGATGTTGAGACTGACCAGGACAACTTGATTGACCTCAAAGACCAGCTAGTCGAGGAAGCCGTTCGATTGGAAACGATTGAAGATAGTCAGGCAGCGCGTGAGATTCTCGGTGCTGACCTCATGGACTTGGTAACCCCTTGTCCAAGTCAGGTCAATCGTGACTTTTGGGATACCTATGCCCAGTCACCAGAGCAGGCGATTGCGGACTTCTACCAACTCAGTCAGAAGAATGACTACATCAAACTGAAGGCTATCGCAAAGAATATTGCTTATCGTGTACCGTCTGACTACGGTGAACTGGAGATTACCATCAATCTCTCTAAGCCTGAAAAGGATCCAAAAGAGATTGCGGCAGCTAAGTTGGTTAAGTCGAGTAACTATCCTCAATGTCAGCTCTGTATGGAAAATGAAGGCTACCATGGTCGTGTCAATCATCCAGCTAGAAGCAATCACCGGATTATTCGTTTTGATATTTCTGGGCAGGAGTGGGGCTTCCAGTATTCGCCTTACGCTTACTTTAATGAGCACTGTATTTTCCTAGATAGCAAGCATCGTCCTATGGCTATTAGTCGCCAAAGTTTTGAACGTTTGTTAGCAATTGTGGAGCAGTTCCCAGGCTATTTTGTAGGTTCGAATGCTGATTTGCCAATCGTGGGTGGCTCCATCCTGACCCATGATCATTACCAAGGTGGGCGCCATGTATTCCCAATGGAAGTGGCTCCTATTCAGAAAAGCGTTACATTTGCAGGTTTTAAAACTGTTAAAGCAGGGATTGTTAAATGGCCTATGTCCGTCATTCGACTAACTTCAGATTCTAAAGAGGATTTGACAGAACTAGCGGATAAAATCTTGCTGGCTTGGCGTCAGTATTCTGACCCAAGTGTACAGGTCTTGGCAGAAAGTAATAGAACACCACATCACACTATTACACCGATAGCCCGTAAGCGAGATGGGCAGTTCGAGTTAGATTTGGTCTTGCGGGACAATCAAACATCTCCAGAGCATCCAGATGGTATCTATCATCCCCACAAGGATGTCCAACATATCAAGAAGGAAAATATCGGCTTGATAGAGGTCATGGGCTTGGCAATTTTGCCACCACGCTTGAAGGAAGAAGTGGAGCAAGTAGCAGCTTATCTAGTCGGAGAGGATGTTTCAGTAGCAGATTATCACCAAGAATGGGCAGATGAGTTGAAAGAATCCCATCCTGGATTGACTGACAAAGACCAAGCTCTTGAAATCGTGCAAGAATCTGTAGGTAAAATCTTTGCTCGAGTTTGGAAGATGCAGGAGTTTACAAGCAAACAGAAGAAGGACAAGCTGCCTTTATGCGCTTTGTGGAGCAGGTTGGTATTTTGCCCGAATAAGTGCTTCTCTCTTGCGTAGAGTCTTGAAAAGTAGTATCATAGTGTCGTTTGAAATATCAGGAGGAACGTATGAAAGATTTTCACTTTGACGCTATATCTGCCTTTGAAAATTACGAAATTGAAAAAATGAGAGACGGTCACGTGGTGGTGACAACAAAAGTAGTGGACTCCTCACTAAACTACTATGGAAATGCCCATGGAGGCTATCTTTTTACCCTTTGTGACCAAATCAGTGGTCTTGTGGTGATTTCACTTGGCTTAGATGGAGTGACACTCCAGTCTTCCATCAACTATCTGAAAGCTGGAAATCTAGGAGATGTTCTCACTATCAAAGGAGAATGTGTCCATCAAGGACGGACCACTTGTGTCGTCGATGTTGACATCATCAACCAAGATGGAAAAAATGTCTGCAAGGCAACCTTCACCATGTTTGTCACAGGACAACGATCTGAAGATAGACAGGTGAGAATTTAGGAAACAAAAAAAGAGGCACATGCCTCTTTTTTTATTACTTTTCCACTCTAATGCTTTATAATCCTATTCACTAAATCTTAAAAAATAGCCATCTGGATCCAAAACTGCAAATTCATGAGGATAAATAAAGCTATCTCCCACTCGAAATTCTCTTTTTGTAAGCGGACGATGGATGGGATAATCAGCTTCCAGCAGTTTTTGATAGAGACTAGGGACATCCTTTATGCCAAAGGAAATATTGACACCGCGCCCGAAAGGATAGGTCAGTTGGGCTAATTCTTCTTCCTTGCCTTCTTCTAGCATCAGCTGGCAGTCTTCAAGCGATAAGAAGAGGAAGTTTCTTCTGGTCGCTCGTATTCGATGGTGAAACTCAGTAAATCACAGTAGAAGTGACGCGATTTCTCGATATCCGATACGACAAATTCAGGGATGACAGCTTGATAGTCCATTCGTTTTCTCCTTAGAAATCAATCTCCATGACAATCGGTGTATGGTCTTGGCGTGGGCCTGAGTCAATCATATCTGATTTGGTAACCTTATCTGCCACACGGTTACTTGTGAGCCAGTAGTCGATTCTCCAGCCTGTGTTGTTGATTTTTGAAGTCTTGCTGCGTTGTGCCCACCAAGTGTAGCGTTCTGGTACATCTCCATGGACATGACGGAAGGTATCTGTAAATCCTTTGGCTAAAAGGTTTGTAAATCCTTCGCGTTCTTCGTCTGTGAAGCCTGGTGAACGGCGGTTGCTGGCTGGGTTGGCAAGGTCAATTTCCTTGTGAGCAACGTTGTAGTCTCCAGTCGCTAGAACAGGTTTTTGCTGGTCTAGTTCCGCTAAGTACTCAGCATATTTGACATCCCAGGCTTGACGTTCTGCCAGGCGTTTGAGGCCATCCCCAGCATTGGGTGTGTAGACCTGAGTCACGAAAAATGTATCAAATTCTAAAGTGATGATACGACCTTCAGAGTCCATGGTAGATGGTGCACCGATTTCTGGAAAGCTGATGCTTGGAGTCAGTTCTTTCTTATAGAGGAACATGGTTCCAGCATAACCTTTACGGGCAGGCTCTTGAGAGGAACGCCAAGTATTTCATATCCGGGGAAGAGATCTTCCAGTATCTCAAGGTGTTTTTTAGTAGGTCCTGTAGCCGAGAGCTTAGTTTCTTGGATAGCAATGATATCAGCATCTTCGGCCACCAAGGTTTGGAGGACGTCTTGTGACAATTTGGCACGCGCAGAGTCGCTCGTGAGTGCAGCGTTGAGGGAATCAATATTCCATGAGATCAATTTCATAATGTTTACCTTTTCATTCAGATTATAGACAATATTATACCAGAAAAAGCAGTAATTCCCCAGTGTATAGTTTGAAAAATCCAGGTCATTCCTATATAATAAAGAATGATTTATGTAAAGGATTGAACATGAATGAAATGTTTCTCCTATGAATACCTTTATTGATGAGTATGACAAATTTCAAGTAAGTGTCGTCACCTATGAATAAGAAAAACCTGAGGTAGTCGCCTCAGGTTTCCATTTGTTATTAGAAAGGAATACTATGTCCATCATCCAAAAACTTTGGTGGTTTTTTAAATTAGAAAAACGTCGTTACCTGGTTGGAATTGTAGCTCTGATTTTAGTTTCGGTGCTCAACCTTATCCCTCCTATGGTCATGGGGAGAGTGATTGATGCCATCACTTCTAGGCGATTAACACAAGATGAGCTCTTGCTTCATCTCTTTTATCTCCTGCTAGCAGCTTTTGGGATGTACTATCTGCGTTACGTTTGGCGCATGTATATCCTAGGGACCTCCTACCGACTTGGGCAAATCATGCGTTCAAGACTATTTGAGCATTTTACAAGGATGTCTCCTGATTTTTATCAGAATTATCGAACGGGGGATTTGATGGCTCACGCAACCAATGATATCAATGCTCTGACTCGTCTAGCAGGTGGTGGTGTCATGTCAGCAGTGGATGCCTCTATCACAGCCTTGGTGACTCTGTTGACCATGCTCTTTAGCATTTCTTGGCAAATGACCTTGGTAGCTATCATTCCCTTGCCATTTATGGCCTATGCGACTAGTCGTCTGGGGAGAAAGACCCATAAGGCCTTCGGAGAATCCCAAGCAGCCTTTTCTGAACTCAACAATAAGGTTCAAGAATCTGTATCAGGTATCAAGGTAACCAAGTCCTTCGGCTATCAGTCTGATGAGTTGGCATCTTTCCAGGAAGTCAATGATTTGACCTTCCAAAAAAATCTGCAAACCATGAAATATGATAGTCTCTTTGATCCTATGGTTCTGCTCTTTGTTGGTTCTTCCTATGCCTTAACGCTCTTAGTTGGTGCCTTTATAGTGCAAGCCGGACAGGTAACTGTCGGAAATCTGGTCACCTTTATCTCTTACTTGGATATGTTGGTCTGGCCTTTGATGGCGATTGGTTTCCTTTTTAATATCACTCAGAGAGGAAAAGTATCCTACCAACGAATTGAGAGCCTCTTGTCTCAAGAATCATCTGTGAAAGATCCTGAATCTCCACTGGACGGGATTGAAAATGGACGCTTGGACTATGCTATTGAGAGTTTTGCCTTTGAAGACGAAGAGACACTGAAAGATATCCACTTTAGTCTCGAAAAAGGGCAAACCTTGGGCTTGGTTGGACAGACTGGTTCAGGGAAAACAGCTTTGATTAAGTTGCTCCTACGTGAGCATGATGTTAACCAAGGGGATATTTATCTAAATGGTCACGATATTCGCGCCTACCGACTAGCTGACTTGCGTAGTTTGATGGGATATGTGCCACAGGACCAATTTCTGTTTGCTAGTTCTATCTTAGACAATATTCGTTTTGGAAATCCCGACCTGCCTTTCTCAGCAATAGAAGAAGCGACTAAGTTGGCTCAAGTCTATCAAGACATTGTAGCCATGCCTCAGGGATTTGAGACAGTTATCGGCGAAAAGGGCGTCAGTCTATCTGGTGGACAAAAGCAACGTCTGGCTATGAGTCGGGCTATGATCTTAAATCCTGATATCTTGATCTTAGATGATTCCTTGTCAGCAGTGGATGCTAAGACAGAGTTCGCAATCATCGATAATCTCAAGGAAACTCGTAAAGATAAAACGACCATCATCACTGCCCATCGACTCAGTGCAGTTGTCCATGCAGATTTGATCCTGGTTATGCAAAATGGACAGATTATCGAACGAGGGACTCATGAAGAGTTACTAGCCTTGGATGGTTGGTACGCTCAAACTTACCAGTCTCAACAGTTAGAAATGAAAGGAGAAGAAGATGCGGAATAAACAAGAACAATGGGATGTATTGAAGCGTTTGTTGTCCTATCTCAAACCCTATAGTCTCCTAACCTTTTTAGCACTTGCCTTTCTCCTTGCGACGACTGTTATTAAGAGTGTTATCCCACTGGTGGCTTCGCATTTTATCGACCAGTATCTAAACAACCTCAATCAGCTTGCTGTTACCGTTTTGCTAGTTTACTATGGTCTCTACATTCTTCAAACCATTGTCCAATATGTGGGCAATCTCCTTTTTGCGCGCGTGTCCTACAGTATCGTTAGAGATATTCGACGTGATGCCTTTGCCAATATGGAAACTAGGCATGTCTTACTTTGATAAAACGCCTGCAGGCTCTATTGTCTCTCGTTTGACAAATGACACCGAAACTATCAGTGATATGTTTTCGGGGATCTTATCTAGCTTTATCTCGGCAGTCTTTATATTCGTGACGACCCTTTATACTATGCTAGTTTTGGACTATCGTCTGACTGCTTTAGTATTGCTCTTTCTACCTTTGATTTTCCTTTTGGTTAATCTCTACCGTAAAAAATCTGTCAAGGTCATTGAAAAAACTAGAAGTTTACTGTCAGATATTAACAGTAAGCTGGCAGAAAATATCGAAGGAATTCGTATTATTCAAGCCTTTAACCAAGAAAAACGCCTGCAAGAAGAGTTTGATGAGATAAACCAGGAACACTTAGTCTACGCTAACCGATCAGTAGCCTTGGATTCTCTCTCTTTTTACGTCCAGCTATGAGTTTGTTGAAGCTGTTGGGATATGCCGTTTTGATGGCTTACTTTGGTTACCGCGGTCTTTATCTAGGAATAACGGCAGGAACCATGTATGCCTTTATCCAGTACATCAATCGGCTCTTTGATCCCCTCATCGAGGTAACGCAAAACTTTTCTACTCTTCAGACATCCATGGTGTCAGCAGGTCGTGTCTTTGCACTGATTGATGAGACCAACTATGAACCGGTCCAAGAAAATGGCCAGGCTGAGATTCAAGAAGGAAATATCCGCTTTGAGCATGTGTCCTTCTCTTATGATGGGAAACACCAAATTCTAGATGATATTTCCTTTATCGTCAATAAAGGTGAAACCATCGCCTTTGTCGGTCATACGGGATCGGGTAAATCTTCTATCATCAATGTTCTGATGCGCTTTTATGAATTCCAGTCAGGACGAGTTCTCATAGATGGTGTGGATATTCGAGAGTATCGTCAAGAGGAGCTGAGAAAAAACATCGGGCTGGTCCTACAGGAACCCTTCCTTTATCATGGGACCATTAAGTCTAATATCGCCATGTACCAAGATATCAGCGATGACCAAGTCAAGGCTGCAGCAGAATTTGTCGATGCAGATTCTTTTATTCAGGACCTTCCTTTAGGTTATGATGCCCCTGTATCTGAGCGTGGTTCGAGTTTTTCAACGGGTCAACGTCAACTTCTTGCCTTTGCCAGAACTGTTGCCAGTCAACCTAAAATCTTGATTTGGATGAAGCGACAGCCAATATCGATTCTGAGACAGAAGCTCTGGTTCAAAATTCCCTAGCTAAGATGAGACAAGGTCGGACCACCATTGCCATCGCCCATCGTCTTTCTACCATTCAAGATGCTAATTGTATCTATGTCCTTGATAAGGGACGCATCATCGAAAGTGGAACCCATGAGGAACTCCTGGCATTGGGTGGAACCTATCACAAGATGTATAGTTTGCAGGCAGGGGCTCTTTCCTAGGGAAGAATTCCTTTAAAACACAGATTTCTTGCACTGCCTCTTTCATTTTGTGGTATAATGTAGAATGTTAATAAAGATTATCTATAAAAACAGAGGAGAATGTGCATGCTGAAATGGGATGAACTACCTCAAGAAATGCAATTGAGCGAGGTAAAACCATACTACCAGCTTGTGTCTAGAAGAAAAGGCTCACTGATTTTCAAGCGTTGTCTAGATTTGTTTCTAGCCGTAGTCTTGTTAATCTTGACCTCCCCCTTATTTCTGATTCTAAGCATTTGGATCAAGCTCGATAGCAAGGGTCCAGTTATTTACAAGCAAGTGCGGGTAACCCAGTACAACCGACATTTTAAGATTTGGAAATTCCGGACCATGGTAACGGATGCGGACAAGAAAGGAAGTCTGGTAACTTCTGCCAATGACAGTCGTATCACAAAAGTTGGGATTTCATTCGACGTGTTCGTTTGGATGAATTGCCGCAATTGGTTAATGTCCTCAAAGGTGAGATGTCCTTTGTGGGAACTCGTCCAGAAGTACCACGCTACACAGAGCAGTATAGCCCTGAAATGATGGCGACCTTGCTCTTACCTGCAGGGATTACTTCCCTTGCCAGCATCAACTATAAGGATGAGGATGCCATCATCAGTCAAATGACTGCAAAAGGTATGACTGTTGACCAGGCTTATGTGGAAAGAGTCCTTCCAGAAAAAATGCACTTTAACCTAGCCTATCTACGTGATTTTAATTTCTTCGGAGATATCAAAATCATGTTCCAGACTGTAGTTGAAGTTTTAAAATAAGTAGTCACAAGAGTGAATACAGTAAAAGGAGTAAATCAATGACAAAGTATAATATTCCATTTTCACCACCTGATATCACCGAAGCTGAAATTGCTGAAGTAGCAGATACCCTTCGTTCTGGTTGGATCACAACAGGTCCAAAGACAAAAGAATTGGAACGTCGTCTTTCTCTCTACACTCAGACACCTAAGACGGTCTGCCTCAACTCTGCAACAGCGGCACTTGAATTGATCTTGCGCGTGCTGGAAGTGGGTCCCGGCGATGAGGTTATCGTTCCAGCTATGACTTATACAGCATCATGTAGTGTCATTACTCACGTAGGTGCTACACCAGTTATGGTTGATATCCAAGAAGATACTTTTGAGATGGATTATGACCAACTGGAGCAAGCTATCACTGAAAAGACTAAGGTTATCATCCCAGTTGAGCTAGCAGGTATTATCTGTGACTATGACCGTTTGTTCCAAGTTGTAGAGAAGAAACGTGACCTATTTACAGCTGCTAGTAAGTGGCAAAAAGCTTTTAACCGTATCGTGATTGTCTCTGATAGTGCCCATGCTTTGGGTTCAAGCTACAAGGGACAACCAGCTGGTTCAATCGCTGACTTTACCTCTTTCTCTTTCCATGCTGTTAAGAACTTTACAACTGCAGAAGGAGGAAGTGCAACTTGGAAAGCAAATCCAGCGATTGACGATGAAGAAATGTACAAGGAATTCCAAATCCTATCTCTTCATGGTCAAACCAAAGATGCACTTGCTAAGATGCAATTAGGTTCATGGGAATACGATATCGTAACTCCTGCCTACAAGTGCAATATGACAGATATCATGGCTTCGCTTGGTTTGGTTCAGTTGGATCGTTACCCTGCGTTACTACAACGTCGTAAGGACATCGTGGATCGTTATGACCGTGGATTTGCAGGTTCTCGCATCCATCCATTGGCTCATGAAACTGATACGGTTGAATCTAGTCGCCACCTTTACATTACCCATGTAGAAGGTGCGAGTCTTGAAGAGCGCAACCAGATTATCCAAGAATTGGCCAAGGCAGGAATCGCAAGTAACGTCCATTACAAACCGCTTCCGCTTTTGACAGCTTACAAGAATCTTGGATTTGATGTAGCGAACTATCCTAAAGCTTATGCCTACTTTGTAAACGAGATTACACTACCACTTCATACGAAATTAACAGATGAAGAAGTAGATTATATCATTGAGACTTTTGTCAGAGTTTCTGAAGAAGTTCTTGGTTTTTCAGAAAAATAATTTAAAAAATTAGTAAAAAATGAACGAAAACGGTTGACAAAGGAAAAACAATAACATATAATTAACTCAACAAATCAGAAAAGTAATTATTTTTAATCTTCAGGGAGCCTGTGGTTACTGCGAACAGGTGGTTGGAACTAGTGAAATTGGGCTGATTTGAAAAATGAATTTGAAACAATGAAAATTCGGTAGGCACACCTTACAGTGCAACTTGTTGTTAGACAAGGCAGAGATGTAAAGGGGATAGTCTCTTTACAATTGAGGTGGTACCGCGTTACAAACGCCCTCACATGGAAGTAGATTCCGTGTGTGGGCTTTTTCTATCCGTCAGTTTGTTTATCTTTTATTGGGGCGTTAAGTCGCTTTGATGAACTTGAGTTCTATCTACAGCTTCTTGCCTACTACTAAAAGCAAACAAAAAGCCGGATTCATACAGAAGGAGGAAAAATTTATGACAACTAAAGGATATTTTGGACAATTTGGTGGTAGTTTTGTACCTGAGCCGATTCAGGCTTTGTTGGATGAGTTGGAAGTGACTTTTGATAAGTACAAGAATGATCCAGAGTTTTTAGCTGAGTTTCGTCATTACTTGAAGGATTATTCAGGTCGTGAGACACCGTTATATTATGCAGAAAGCTTGACAGAACACCTAGGCGGAGCTAAGATTTATCTCAAGCGTGAAGACCTTAACCACTTGGGCTCTCACAAACTTAACAATGTTTTGGGACAAATTCTTCTTGCTAAACGTATGGGTAAAAAACGTGTCATTGCCGAAACAGGAGCTGGTCAGCACGGTGTTGCGACTGCGGCTGCTGCAGCTAAGTTTGGTATGGCCTGTGATGTCTATATGGGGGCAGAAGATGTGGAGCGTCAACGTCTCAATGTCTTCCGTATGGAGATGATGGGAGCAACCGTTCATGCAGTTGAAACAGGAACACGTACTCTGAAGGATGCGGTTGATGCAGCTTTTGGAGCATGGATGAATGACCTTGAAGCTTTCTATGTTCTAGGTTCAGCTGTAGGTCCTCACCCTTACCCAACTATTGTCCATGAGTTTCAAAAAGTCATCAGTGAAGAATCACGTCGTCAAATCTTGGAAAAAGAAGGACGTCTGCCAGATTACGTTATTGCCTGTGTAGGTGGTGGTTCTAATGCCATCGGTGCCTTTTCACAGTATGTAGCTGATGAAGAAGTGAAATTGGTCGGTGTAGAAGCTGCTGGTCATGGTCTAGATACTGATAAACACGCAGCAACTATGACCAAGGGTAGTGTAGGTATCGTTGATGGAATGAAAACCTATGCAGTCTTTAAGGAAGATGGAGAACTTGCTCCAGTCTACTCTATCTCAGCTGGTTTGGACTATCCAGGGGTTGGTCCAGAACATGCCTTCTTTAAAGATTCTGGTCGTGTCGAGTATGTTGCAGCGACAGACGAAGAAGCTGTTCAAGCTTTGCTTTTGTTAAGTAAAACAGAAGGAATCATCCCGGCGATTGAAAGCTCACACGCTATCGCTGAAGCAGTCAAACGTGCACCAAAACTAAGTAAAGATGAGATTATCATCATCAATGTCTCAGGTCGTGGAGACAAGGACGTAGCTGCCATTGCAGACTACCTTGAAGCTAAAAAATAAAAGATGGAAAATATACAGATATTTCTCTCACAGAGAGCTTGTGGTTGCTGGAAACAAGCAGAGAAAGCTGTAAGGTTGGGTCCATCTGAAACGAGAGAAGAAAACATAATTCTCAAGGGAGTGCCCTTTATCGCACAACCTGTTACAGGAAGGTTCTGAGACAGGAAAGAGAGAGATAGGAGAAATCCTATAATTGAGGTGGCACCGCGAATTTCGTCCTCACGCAAGTTAGTTTGCGTGGGGATTTTTTGTAGAATCAACACGAGATTTAAGAAGAATCGAAAGGGAAATTACAATGGAACGAATCATTCATGGAGATGTTTTATCGCCTATCTTGGCTTATATGCGCCTAAAGGGTCAACACAAGGTCATACTTGAAAGTATCCCTAGAGAAAAAGAAAATGCTCGTTTTTCGATCTTGGCCTATAATCCAGTTTTTGAAATTAAGTTTGAAAATGGAGTCCTCTATCAAAATGGTCAAGTGATTGATCGTGATCCTTTGGACTTCATGTATGAAGTGACTCATAAAAGTCAACACCATTCAGATTTACCCTTTGGCGGTGGAGCTATCGGCTTTGTTGGTTACGACATGATTTCTCTCTATGAAGAAATTGGTCAAATTCCTGAGGATACAATTGGGACTCCAGATATGCATTTCTTCGTTTATGAGAGTTATATAGTTTTTGACCATAAGAAAGAAAAAATTCATATCATAGAGGATGCTCTCTACAGTGAACGTAGTAATGAAGAACTAGAAGTGGCTTTAGATCAGGTTTTAGAAGAGTTGAAAATCCCTGCTCCAAATGAATTTGAAGATTTGGACGTTTCTCCACTTCAGTTTAGACCACATATTGCACCTCAGAAATTTGAAGAAATGGTAGAAACAGCTCGCGACTTGATTCGCAATGGAGATATGTTCCAATGTGTGCTTAGCCAGCGCTTCTCCGCAGAGGTAACTGGAAATCCTTTTGACTTCTACAGAAATCTCCGAGTGACCAATCCATCAAATTACCTCTACTTTTATGATTTTGGAGATTATCAAATTATCGGTGCCAGTCCTGAGAGCTTGGTTTCCGTCAAGAATGGTATCGTGACAACCAATCCAATTGCAGGTACGCGACCTAGAGGAGGTAATGATGAGGAAGATGTAGCCTTATCAAGAGAATTGCTCTCTGACGAGAAGGAAACAGCAGAGCATCGAATGTTGGTAGACTTGGGACGAAATGATATCGGTAGAATTGCTGAAACAGCCAGTGTTCAAGTAAGCAAATATATGGAAGTCGAACTTTTCCGCTATGTCATGCATTTGACTAGCGTCGTTAAAGGACGTTTGCTTCCTGAACTGACTGCCATGGATGCCTTGAAAGCGACTCTTCCTGCCGGAACAGTTTCAGGAGCACCAAAGATTCGGGCTATGAAACGCATCTATGAATTAGAGACAGAGAAGCGAGGCGTATATGCCGGAGCTATCGGTTACCTATCAGCCACTGGAGACATGGATTTTGCCATTGCGATTCGAACCGTGATTCTTAAAAATAAGACAGCTTACGTACAGGCTGGTGCAGGAATTGTTTATGATTCTATCGCTCAGAACGAATACCAAGAAACGATTAACAAAGCTAAATCTATGACTAGAATGGGAGAACTTAGACCATGATTTTATTGATTGATAATTATGATTCATTTACCTATAACCTAGCCCAATACATCGGGAATTTTACAGAAGTTCAGGTTTTGAGAAATGATGATCCACATCTTTATGAACATGCTGAAAAGGCAGATGGATTAGTCTTTTCTCCTGGTCCAGGATGGCCAGCTGATGCTGGGAAGATGGAAGAAATGATTCGTGGTTTTGCAGGTAAGAAACCGATTCTAGGAATTTGTCTGGGGCACCAAGCCATCGCAGAAGTTTTTGGTGGCAAGTTGGGTTTGGCACCAAAAGTCATGCATGGCAAACAAAGTCAGATTCGATTTGAGACTCCGTCAGTTCTTTATCAGGGAATTGAGGATAATCGTCCAGTCATGCGTTACCACAGTATTTTAATTGAAGAGATGCCAGAAGAGTTTGAAGTGACTGCTCGTTCTATAGATGATCAAGCTATCATGGGGATTCAACACAAAACCTTGCCGATTTATGGCTTACAGTATCATCCAGAAAGTATTGGAACACCAGATGGCTTATCTTCTATTCAGAATTTTATCGAGAAGGTTGTAAAGTGAGGAACACAAGATGAAAGAAATTATTGAAAAATTAGCAAACTTTGAAGATCTATCAAGTGTTGAAATGACAGATGTGATCGAACGTATCGTGACAGGGAGAGTGACAGAAGCACAAATCGCTTCACTGCTTTTAGCCCTTAAAATGAAGGGAGAAACACCCGAAGAAAGAACAGCCCTCGCTCAAGTCATGAGAGGGCATGCTCAACACATTCCAACAAGCATTCAAGATGCTATGGATAACTGTGGTACAGGTGGAGATAAGTCCTTTAGCTTTAACATTTCAACCACTGCAGCCTTTGTCTTGGCAGGTGGGGGAATCCATATGGCTAAACATGGTAATCGCTCCATCTCCTCAAAATCTGGTTCGGCAGATGTCTTGCAAGCTTTGGGAATCAATATTGATCTCAAACCATCACAACTAGGTAAGGTATTTGACCAAACAGGAATCGTCTTTCTCTTTGCAAAAAACATGCATCCAGCTATGAAATACATTATGCCAGCTCGTTTGGAATTGGGAATTCCAACCATCATGAATTTGACAGGACCGCTCATCCATCCAATGGTTTTGGAAACACAGCTTCTAGGAATCAGTCGTCCTGAACTTCTGGAAAGTACTGCTCAGGTTTTGAAAAACATGGGTCGTAAACGTGCCATTGTAGTAGCTGGTCCAGAAGGATTGGATGAAGCTGGTTTGAATGGAACTACCAGTATTGCCCTTCTTGAAAATGGTGAAATTACTTTGTCAACCTTTACTCCAGAAGATTTGGGTATGGAGCGCATCACTATTGAGGACATTCGTGGGGGAAATGCTCATGAGAATGCAGCAATCCTTGTCAGTGTTCTTAATAACGAACCAAGTCCATTCTTAGAAACAACAGTCTTAAATGCAGGTCTTGGTTTTTATGCCAATGGCAAGGCAGATAGTATCAAGGACGGAGTTGAAATGGCGCGTCAAGTGATTGCCAGTGGTAAGGCCCTTGAAAAACTCAGACTATTACAGGAGTACCAAAGATGAGTCAGGAATTTTTGAAACGTATCTTGGAGCAGAAAGCGCGTGAAGTTGAAAAGATGGAGCGTGAGGAGCTTCAGTCCTTGCGTGAAACTTATCGCTTGGCTGACTATTTAAAAAACCACCAAGACCGTTTGCAAATCATTGCTGAGGTCAAAAAGGCAAGCCCAAGTCTGGGAGATATCAATCTTGATGTGGATATCGTACAACAGGCCCAGACTTACGAGGAGAACGGCGCGGTTATGATTTCTGTTCTGACAGATGAGGTTTTCTTTAAAGGTCATTTGGATTATCTTCGTGAAATATCTAGTCAGGTACAGATTCCGACGCTCAACAAGGACTTTATCATCGATGAAAAGCAAATCATCCGTGCTCGCAATGCGGGTGCGACCGTCATTTTGCTCATCGTAGCGGCCTTATCTGAAAAACGACTGAAGAAGCTTTACGACTACGCGACAGATCTTGGTCTAGAAGTTTTGGTGGAAACTCATAATCTTTCTGAACTGGAAGTGGCTCATAGACTTGGAGCTCAAATTATTGGTGTCAACAATCGCAATTTAACAACCTTTGAAGTCGACTTACAGATCAGTGTAGACTTGGCCAAATATTTCAAGGATGATTGCTTCTACATTTCCGAATCTGCTATTTTTACAGAGGAGGATGCAAAACGTGTTGCACCATACTTTAACGGAATTTTAGTAGGAACAGCCCTCATGCAAGCAGAAGATGTAGCCCAGAGAATCAAGGAGTTGCATATTGACAAAGGTTAAGATTTGTGGATTATCGACCAAAGAAGCCGTAAAAACAGCTGTGTCGGCTGGAGCAGACTACATCGGTTTTGTCTTTGCTCCTAGCAAAAGACAGGTGACCTTGGAACAGGCTGCTGAGCTAGCAAAGCTCATTCCTTCAGATGTAAAAAAGGTTGGAGTATTTGTTTCACCCAGTCGTGCCCAACTGTTAGAAGCAATCGACAAAGTTGGCTTGGACTTGGTACAAGTTCACGGTCAGGTAGTAGATAAACTATTTGAAAATCTACCTTGTGCCAGTATTCAAGCTGTACAAGTTGATGGGAATGGACATGTACCCAATTCTCAGGCAAATTATCTACTCTTTGATGCTCCTGTGGCAGGGAGTGGACAAACCTTTGACTGGGGCCGACTGGATACGACAGAACTAGCCCAGCCTTTCTTCATCGCAGGTGGGCTTAACGAAGATAATGTAGAAGAAGCAATTCAACACTTTACTCCCTTTGCAGTAGATGTATCAAGCGGAGTAGAAACAGATGGACAAAAAAATCATGAAAAGATTAGAAGATTTATAGAGAGGGTTAAGCATGGTATATCAAGAACCAAATAAAGATGGATTTTACGGGAAATTCGGTGGACGTTTTGTCCCAGAAACATTGATGACAGCAGTATTGGAGTTAGAAAAAGCTTATCGTGAAAGTCAGGCAGATCCAAGTTTCCAAGAGGAGTTAAACCAACTTTTGCGCCAGTATGTAGGTCGTGAAACTCCTCTTTACTACGCAAAAAACTTGACCCAGCATATTGGCGGAGCCAAGATTTACCTCAAACGTGAAGACCTCAACCATACAGGTGCCCACAAGATTAACAATGCCTTGGGACAAGTTCTTCTGGCTAAACGCATGGGCAAGAAGAAAATTATTGCTGAAACAGGTGCTGGTCAACATGGTGTGGCAACTGCAACAGCTGCGGCACTCTTTAACATGGAATGTACCATCTACATGGGCGAGGAAGATGTCAAACGCCAAGCCCTCAATGTCTTTCGTATGGAACTTTTGGGTGCCAAGGTAGAGGCTGTGACAGATGGTTCACGCGTGCTCAAGGATGCAGTCAATGCAGCCCTTCGTTCTTGGGTTGCAAATATCGATGATACCCACTATATCCTTGGTTCTGCCTTGGGACCTCATCCTTTCCCAGAAATTGTTCGTGATTTCCAAAGTGTTATCGGACGAGAAGCCAAGCAACAGTACCGTGATTTGACAGGTGAAAATTTGCCAGATGCCCTAGTAGCCTGTGTTGGTGGTGGTTCGAATGCCATCGGGCTCTTCCATCCATTTGTGGAAGATGAGACAGTGGCTATGTATGGAGCTGAAGCAGCAGGACTAGGTGTGGATACGGAGCACCACGCAGCAACCTTGACCAAGGGTCGTCCAGGTGTTCTTCACGGTTCGCTTATGGATGTACTCCAAGATGCTCATGGTCAAATCTTAGAAGCTTCTCAATCTCAGCAGGTTTGGACTATCCTGGTATCGGTCCAGAACATTCTCATTACCATGATATCAAACGTGCGACTTATGTACCAGTGACAGACGAAGAAGCCTTGGAAGGATTCCAACTCTTGTCTCGTGTAGAAGGAATTATCCCTGCTTTAGAATCTAGTCACGCCATCGCCTTTGCGGTGAAATTAGCCAAAGAACTTGGACCAGATAAGTCTATGATTGTCTGTCTATCAGGTCGTGGAGACAAGGATGTGGTTCAAGTTAAAGACCGCTTGGAAGCAGAAGCAGCGAAGAAGGGAGAAGCTCATGCCTAAGACCTTAACCGAAAAATTGACAACTCTTAAAGCAGCAAAAAAGGGAATTTTTGTTCCCTATATCATGGCTGGAGACCATGAAAAAGGTTTGGATGGTCTCGCTGAAACAATCCACTTTTTAGAAGATTTGGGAGTGTCTGCTATTGAAGTGGGAGTTCCTTTCTCAGACCCAGTTGCAGATGGTCCAGTTATCGAAGAAGCAGGCTTGCGCAGTCTAGCTAGTGGTGCTTCTACACAGGCTCTAGTTGAAATTTTGAAGACTATTGAAACAGAAGTTCCACTTGTTATCATGACCTACTTTAACCCCCTCTTTCAGTACGGTGTGGAGAAATTTGTCAGAGATCTTGCTGATACAGCGGTTAAGGGATTGATTATTCCAGACCTGCCTCATGAGCACGCTAACTTTGTAGAGCCATTTTTGGTGAATACAGACATTGCTTTGATTCCACTTGTCAGCTTGACGACAGGAATAGAGCGTCAAAAAGAACTCATTGAGGGAGCTGAAGGTTTTGTTTATGCTGTTGCCATTAACGGGGTGACAGGGAAATCAGGAAATTACCGAGATGACTTGGACAAGCACTTGAATCAACTTCATCAAGTGGCAGATATTCCAGTATTGACCGGATTTGGTGTATCCACACAGGCTGATGTTGAACGCTTCAATGCTGTATCAGACGGCGTTATCGTCGGATCCAAGATTGTTAAGGCTCTACATGAAGGACAAGTAGCAGAAATCGCTGACTTTATCCGAGAAGCAGTAGCTTACCAAATAATCATACAAGCAGCAAGCAAGAGGAAAGGCACAAAAGGAAGTCTTTCCTTTTTCTTTAGCAGGAGAAAGGCTAGGATGCCAGTTGTGGAAGCAAATTGAATTACAATCAGAATTTCTGTAAGGGTAAAAACTAGCGAACAAGAAGCCAGAAATAGAAAATCACCTGCTCCTATGCGGATATCGATAATATGAGCCGTGACTCCAAGAATCAATAAGAAAGCCATGGCCAGATTCCAACTACAGAAAAACATGAGGAATAAGTGAAAAGCTAGCCAGACTAATAAAGGATATTCTTGATGACGAAGGTCATAAATGCTCAAAGTCAAGCCAGCAGTTACCAGGATGACTTGTCCCAATGTTAGAAATCCCACAGACCAAGCGAGACAGAGTAGTCCCAAGCCCAATTCAAAGAGGGCATACCAGACAGGATAGCTTGACTTGCAATAGCGACAGCGAAAGCGATTGAATACCTGTGAGAGAAATGGAATCAAATCCAGTGGTCTCAAACGAGTCTGACAAGAATCGCAGTGACTAGCAGGGAAAACAATAGACTGCTCAGGAAAGCGGTCAATGACAAGACCTAGAAAGGAAGCGATAATAGCTCCAACAAGAAAAAAGTAAAGATGAATCATACTTATTTATTCGGAAAAAATAAGAGAAAGAGTATAATAGTTGGATAAAGGAGAAATTTTAGGAGCAAATATGAAAATTCACTTTGAAAAAGGACTTCAGATAGAAAATGCCCAACTCATTTGTCGCTGGTCTAATGCTTTGGGAGAAAGTTTTCAGAAGCAATGGATGGGACCCAAAATTTCTTATCCCTTGATTGTCCAATCCTTACAAGAGCAGGAAGGAATTTTTTCAATATTTGATGGACAAGAGTTTGTGGGGCTTATCCAGAAAATCAGGCTAGAGGACAGGAATCTTCATATCGGGAGATTTTTTATCAATCCTCAGAAACAGGGGCAGGGATTAGGTAGTCAGGCTTTAAGGAAATTTGTTAGTTTGGCCTTTGAAAATGAAGACATAGATACTATTTCTCTAAATGTCTACGAGGCAAATCAAACAGCTTACAATCTTTACCAAAAAGAAGGATTTGAAATCGTTCAAATGGTTGAAGTACCTGTACGAAAATATATAATGAGAAAATCGAGGTAAGGACTAGTTGATATCTAAAACTGCACCCGTACAATTTTTGGTTTTCAAACTTGTTGCAGAGAAATTTTCTTGATAAAATAGATACATGACTAGATATAAAGCAATCATTTCCTATGATGGCTACGCCTTTGCTGGCTTTCAACGGCAACCACACGCGCGTACTGTCCAAGAGGAAATTGAAAAAACTTTAACCAAATTAAATAAAGGGCAGGCCATTACCATCCATGGTGCAGGGCGAACGGATAGTGGTGTTCATGCGCTAGGGCAGGTTATCCACTTTGATCTTCCCTATCAGATGGATGAGGAAAAGCTTCGCTTTGCTCTCGATACTCAAAGTCCTGAAGACATTGATGTGATTTCGATTGAGATAGTGGCTGATGATTTTCATTGTCGTTATGCCAAACACAGCAAGACCTATGAGTTTATCGTGGATAGAGGGCGTCCAAAAAATCCCATGCGTCGTCATTATGCGACCCATTATCCCTATCCACTAGATGTAGAGCGGATGCAGCTTGCTGTAAAAAAACTAGAGGGGACACATGACTTTTCTGGTTTTACAGCATCAGGAACTAGCGTGGAGGACAAAGTAAGAACAATCACGGAAGCTAGCCTTAGGGTGGATGAAACCGGTCAGTTTTTGACCTTCACCTTCTCTGGCAATGGCTTCCTCTATAAGCAGATTCGAAATATGGTTGGAACCCTGCTGAAAATTGGCAACAATCGGATGCCCATTGAGCAGATTGACCTCATCTTGGAGAAAAAAGACAGACAGTTGGCAGGACCAACTGCAGCGCCAAATGGTTTATATTTGAAGGAGATTCGTTATGAAGAATAATCGTATTTTAGCACTTTCAGGAAATGATATTTTCAGTGGTGGTGGACTAGCTGCTGACCTTGCGACCTATACTTTAAATGGTTTGCATGGTTTTGTGGCTATGACTTGTTTAACTGCTTTGACGGAAAATGGTTTTGAGGTCTTCCCAACAGATGAGACTATTTTCCAACAACAGCTAGATAGTCTCAAGAGCGTAGACTTTGGAGGGATTAAGATTGGTCTCTTACCGACTGTTGGTGTTGCTGAGAAAGCTCTTAACTTTATCAAGGAACGCACAGGAGTTCCAGTGGTATTGGATCCAGTTCTCGTTTGTAAGGAGACTCATGATGTTGCTGTTAGCGAGCTCTGTCAAGAGTTGATTCGCTTTTTCCCTTATGTGACTGTCATTACACCCAATCTACCTGAGGCAGAATTGCTAGCAGGTCAAAAGATTGAAACCTTGGACGATATGAAGGCTGCAGCTCAAATTACATGACTTAGGAGCGCCAGCAGTCATTATCAAGGGAGGAAATCGCCTCAGTCAAGATAAGGCTGTGGATGTCTTTTATGATGGAGAGAATTTCACTATTCTTGAAAACCCAGTCATCCAAGGGCAAAATGCTGGTGCAGGTTGTACCTTTGCATCTAGCATTGCTAGTCAGTTAGTCAAGGGAGAAGAACTTTTACCAGCAGTAGAAAGTTCTAAAGCCTTTGTTTACCGTGCCATCGCACAAGCAGATCAGTATGGAGTCAGACAATATGAAGCAAACAAAAACAAGTAAAATCGCCCTAGTATCCATCTTAGCAGCTCTATCCGTAGTTTTGGGCTATTTCGTAAAAATCCCAACACCAACAGGATTTCTAACACTTTTGGATGCTGGAATATTCTTTACGGCCTTTTACTTTGGGAGTCGCGAAGGAGCTGTTGTCGGAGGATTAGCGGGATTTCTAATTGACCTGATTTCAGGTTACCCTCAGTGGATGTTCTTCAGCTTGATTTTTCATGGTTCGCAAGGATATTTGGCAGGTGTTAAAGGGAAGTGGCAGTGGCTAGGATTAGTCTTTGCAACCATCATCATGGTGGCAGGTTACGCTTTTGCATCGGCTTGGATGAATGGTTGGGGAGCAGCCCTACCAGAAATCGTCCCAAATCTTGCGCAAAATATCGTTGGCATGACTCTAGGCTTTCTTCTTTGTCATAGTGTGAAGAAAGCTAGATAATAGTAAAAAGAGCAATCCTCCAAGGGAACTATTGAAAAAACTCTGATTTTTTGCTAAAATGAAAGCTATGAAAACACTCTACGATGTGCAACAATTTCTCAAACAGTTCGGCATTCTTGTCTATATGGGGAAACGTCTTTATGACATTGAACTAATGAAGATAGAACTTTCTCGTATCTATGATGCAGGCTTGATGGACAAGCTGGATTATCTTGAAGCAGAAGCAATTTTGCGTAGAGAGCACAAACTAGAATTAGACTATTTAGAAAAAAATGGAGATTAAGTATTATGGTAACTTGGGTATTATGGGGACTTATTATAGCGATGTTGGCTTGGATGGGATACAACTATCTTCGTATTCGTCGTGCTGCAAAAATTGTTGACAATGCAGAGTTTGAGTCTTTGATTCGTACCGGTCAGTTGATTGACTTGCGTGATCCGGCAGAGTTCCACAAAAAACACATCCTCGGAGCTCGTAATATTCCTTCAAATCAATTGAAGACAAGTCTTGCAGCTCTTCGTAAGGATAAACCTGTCCTTCTTTATGAAAACCAACGTGCACAACGGGTGACAAATGCAGCCCTTTTCTTGAAAAAACAAGGTTTCTCAGAAATCTATATCCTCTCTTACGGATTGGATTCTTGGACAGGAAAGGTCAAGACTAGCTAACATTCTGTAAAAAGTTATAGAATGGTAGCTAAATCTATTTTTTTGTGATATAATTAATTTGTAATAAATTTAAGGAGTTTTTACTATGCAAGAAAAGAAAAAAGCCTCACTTGTTTTAGGTATTCTATCTATCGTTCTTGGTTTGCTATCACCAATCGTAGGTCTTGTTTTGGGTATCATTGGTCTTGTCTTGGCTAATTCGCACGAAAAACAATCTGAACTAGTGTATAAAACAGAAAAAATTCTCAATATCGTAGGGATTGTCATTTCTGTACTTAACTGGATTGCAGCCCTCGTAATGATTTTTGGCTAATCAAAAACAAAAAAGCTTTATGTTTAAAGCTTTTTTTGTTTTATCCACTTTTCTCTAAGTAGTTTTTAATGATTTTCAATTCCCCTTGATTCAAGGGTCGGTATTGACCTTCTGCTAACTCTGGATCTAATGTAAAATCCCCGAACTGAATTCGTTTGAGAGCAGTGACCTTGACACCGACTGAGAGGAACATTTTCTTGACCTGATGAAATTTCCCTTCAGAGATGGTGATGGTGGCACGGCTGAGACTAGGGCTTGAAGATAGAATCTCAAGCTGAGCAGGTTTACAAATAGTTCCATCAAGAAAGACAATCCCGTTTTTGAACTGCTGGATGTGATCTGGTGTGAGCAAGCCGTTCACCTCAACTTGATAAGTTTTATCGACATGGTATTGAGGATGGAGAAGTTGAAAACCAAGGGGCCCATTATCAGTTAAGAGAAGAAGTCCTGTTGTGTCTCGATCCAGCCGACCAATTGCATAGAGATAATTCGACTGGAGGTGTTGAGGCAGCAAGTCCATGACTGTCGGTAATTTCTTGTCCTTACTTGCTGTCACGACACCATTTGGCTTATGGAGCATGAGATAGATGTGTTCATACCTTGAATTTGGCGCCCTTGAAAGACTAGTTGCTGTAATCCTGTATCGATATTCTGTGAAAGAGAAATAGCAGGTAATCCATCTACTAAGATTTCTTTTTTCAGAAGAGCCTGTTTCATGGTTTTTCGACTGATTTTTTCCTGGGCCAATAAATTATCTAAACGCATACCAGCTTATCTTATCACAAGTCAGGATTTTTGAAAAGAAAAGAGAAGTTATGAATTTGCTTTTGAAAACATTTACACTTGCTTGAGTTAAGTCATTTGCTTAAAATTGTGGTATAATTGCTCAGTTAGAAAATAAATTTTTGAATACTATAGAGGAAATCATGACAAAATTAAGAGAAGATATCCGTAATATCGCGATTATCGCCCACGTCGACCACGGAAAAACAACCCTTGTTGACGAATTATTGAAACAATCTGAAACTCTTGACGCGCGTACAGAGTTGGCAGAGCGTGCTATGGACTCAAACGATATCGAAAAAGAGCGTGGAATTACGATCCTTGCGAAAAATACAGCAGTTGCCTACAATGGAACTCGTATCAATATCATGGACACGCCAGGACACGCGGACTTCGGTGGAGAAGTTGAGCGGATCATGAAAATGGTTGACGGTGTTGTTTTGGTCGTAGATGCTTACGAAGGGACTATGCCACAGACTCGTTTCGTATTGAAAAAAGCTTTGGAACAAGACCTTGTGCCGATCGTTGTCGTTAACAAAATCGACAAGCCATCAGCTCGTCCTGCAGAAGTCGTAGATGAAGTCTTGGAACTTTTCATCGAGCTTGGTGCGGATGATGACCAGCTTGACTTCCCAGTCGTTTATGCATCAGCCATCAACGGAACATCTTCCTTGTCAGATGATCCAGCAGACCAAGAAAAGACGATGGCGCCAATCTTTGACACCATTATTGACCACATCCCTGCTCCGGTTGATAACTCAGATGAGCCTCTTCAATTCCAAGTGTCACTCTTGGACTATAATGACTTCGTAGGTCGTATTGGTATCGGTCGCGTCTTCCGTGGGACAGTAAAAGTTGGTGACCAAGTTACTCTTTCTAAACTCGATGGAACAACCAAGAACTTCCGTGTTACGAAACTCTTTGGTTTCTTTGGTTTGGAACGTCGTGAAATCCAAGAAGCCAAAGCTGGTGACTTGATTGCCGTATCAGGTATGGAAGATATCTTCGTTGGGGAAACCATCACTCCTACAGACGCAGTTGAGGCATTGCCAGTTCTTCACATCGATGAGCCAACTCTTCAAATGACCTTCTTGGTCAATAACTCACCATTTGCTGGTCGTGAAGGCAAGTGGGTAACTTCTCGTAAGGTTGAAGAGCGCCTTCAAGCTGAGTTGCAAACAGACGTTTCACTTCGTGTTGAGCCAACAGATTCACCGGATAAATGGACTGTTTCAGGACGTGGAGAATTGCACTTGTCAATCCTTATTGAAACAATGCGTCGTGAGGGTTATGAGCTTCAAGTGTCTCGTCCAGAAGTTATCATCAAAGAAATTGATGGTGTGAAGTGCGAGCCATTTGAGCGCGTGCAATCGACACACCAGAAGAATACCAAGGATCTGTTATCCAAAGCCTTTCTGAACGTAAGGGTGAAATGTTGGATATGATTGCAACTGGTAATGGTCAAACTCGTTTGGTCTTCCTAGTTCCTGCGCGTGGTTTGATTGGATACTCAACTGAGTTCTTGTCAATGACACGTGGTTATGGGATTATGAACCACACCTTTGACCAATACTTGCCAATGATTCCAGGTGAAATCGGTGGACGTCACCGTGGTGCCCTCGTTTCTATCGATGCTGGTAAAGCAACAACTTACGCAATCATGTCTATCGAAGAACGCGGTACGATCTTTGTCAACCCAGGTACTGAGGTTTACGAAGGAATGATCATTGGTGAAAACTCTCGTGAAAATGACTTGACTGTTAATATCACGAAAGCAAAACAAATGACCAACGTTCGTTCCGCTACTAAAGACCAAACAGCGGTTATCAAGACTCCTCGTATCTTGACTCTTGAAGAATCACTTGAGTTCTTGAATGACGATGAGTACATGGAAGTAACGCCTGAATCAATCCGTTTGCGTAAGCAAATTCTCAATAAGGCAGAGCGCGAAAAAGCAAACAAAAAGAAAAAATCAGCTGAATAAGAGCTAGAAAGAGATAAAGATGGTCTATTTAATCATAGGGATTTTATTACTCTTACTCTATATCTTTGCGACCCCTCAAAGTATCAAGGGAACAGTCAACGTTGTTATTCTAGTTTTTGGACTTGTCGCCCTCTTGATTTTGTTGATGCTATCTGCACTTCAGATCCTTCAACTTCCAGCTGAAATCTTTATCACATTGGGGATGCTTGCTCTTGCCTACTTTAGCTTAAGGGATATCAGTCTCATGTCGATTCGAAAGAAGCACGAAAATTAAGTCTATCATAGAATAAGAAAAAACTTCTATTAGCAACTAGTTTGCCGATAGAAGTTTTTTTGTGGTTAAGATAGATTGTTGTTATTCTCAGAATAACGTTGGTAGAAATCTACTTTTATTTGGATAAAGTGCTCTAATTCACGAAAGAGTTGCAATAGAGTAGCCCGTGTCTCAAACTCTTCTCTTGTTTTAGGGAGAGAACGATTGCGAAATACCTGCAGGTAGTTCGCGATATCTTCCAATAAATTGTAGGCTGGATTGGTTTGACTCAGTTGGCTGGCTGTTTTTGAAAAGAGCTGAGCAACGATCAGGCTTTCGCTTGCTGCTAGCTGGCAGGTGTTCATCTGTTGAGCCATATTTCTCAAGATACGAGTTTGTCTTTGGCGCATCTCAAAGTAGTGGATATGATAATCTGTCTGATGAAAGAGATGGTCAGAGTGGTCCAGATAGACTAGTTTGAGGGCTTTCTCCAATAGTTGGTCTAGTTCGTTGACTAGTTGAGCTTGATTTCGACCATCCCCTCTTTTTAAATAGTAAGCTAAGCGTAGAAGGACATCTCTGAGTTTTTCTTCAACAAGAGTATGATAATGCTGAATTTCTTTTTCACGAGATGGCATATAGAGATTGACTAGAAGTGCAAAGCCAGTACCGATTAGGAAGAGTAAGAGCTCATTCAGTAAAAGAGTTGGAGAAGTTGATTGTTGGATTAGGAGATGGCTAACCAAGACGCTACTTGGAGTAATCCCAATTTCCCAACCGAGTTTATAGGCTAGAGGAACATAGATTGCTAAGTAAAGTCCAAAGCTCCAGATATGATAACCAGTTAATTGAAAGACGATAACACCGATTGTTAAGGCCAGCAAGGTTGAAAAAAGTCTATTGCGGGCTAGTTTGATAGTGCTTCTTCGTGTATCAGAGAGACTTAGGATAGCAATGATACCAGCTGATATAGCTGATGACAATTCAAAAAAGTAGGCTAGAAAGCAGGCAAAGCAGGTTGCCAGGACTAGTTTGAGAGTGCGTTGTGTGATAGACATAGAAAGCTTCCTTGAGATAAATGATTTAAAGTTATAATAGTAAGTAGGGTAGAAAGGTCTATTTCAATAGAATTATTGAGAAAATAATGAGTTCTCCTTGTAGTGGTTTGATTATAGTATAAATATGTTATGAAATCAAGTGAATCTAATAATAGTATAGACAGAGTGAATATTTACCAAACTGGTTCAGATATCGTTTTATGGTATAATGGATAAAAGGAGTTTTACATGCAAGAATTTTTTAAAAGTTATTTTAATAAGCTAGATTTAACAACGGTATTTGAGAATCTCTTAACGAAAGTGATTTCTCTTTTGATTTTATTTGTGCTATTTTACATAGCTAAAAAGCTTCTCCATGCAGCTGTCAAGAAAATTGTGAAACCGTCACTGAAGTATTCAAATCGTGATGCAGGAAGACAAAAGACAATCTCGCGTTTATTAGAAAATATTTTTAATTACACCCTTTATTTCTTTTTAGTCTATTGCATTTTATCTATCCTAGGACTACCTGTATCAAGTTTACTAGCTGGGGCTGGGATTGCTGGGGTAGCAATCGGGATGGGGGCTCAAGGATTTTTGTCGGATGTTATTAATGGTTTCTTTATTCTCTTTGAGCGCCAGTTGGATGTAGGAGATGAGGTTGTTTTGACAAATGGTCCCATTACTGTATCGGGAAAAGTAGTTAGTGTCGGAATTCGAACAACTCAACTAAGAGGTGAAGACCAGGCTCTCCACTTTGTTCCTAACCGTAATATTACTGTGGTTAGCAATTTTTCAAGAGAAGAGTAGAACTGAAATTTTACGTGATTTGTGGTACAATAGAAAGAGTTTGGTAAAGGAGAAACAATGTTTTTAGATAAGCAATTAGGGAATGGTTGCACCTGGATTAATCTAGATGTGGAAATCATTAAAAATCTTGAAGATTTGTCTGAAATCTATGGATTGGATAAGGAAACCATCGAATATGCGCTAGATAGAAACGAACGCGCCCACATGGATTATAACCGTGAAAATGGCACTGTAACCTTTATCTACAATGTTCTGGATTTAGAAAAGGACAAGGAATACTATGAAGCCATTCCTATGACTTTTATCGTTGAAAAACAACGAATGATTACCATCAGCAATCACAAGAATGCATATGTTATTGATCAGATGTTAGCTTATCTCGAAAGCCATGAGTCCCTGTCCATTTACAAATTTCTTTTTGCTAGTCTAGAAATCATTAGTAACGCCTACTATCCGATTATTGAAAAGATGGATAAGAGTAAAGATGAAGTCAACGGTTTACTTCGTCAGAGAACGACCAAAAAAAATCTCTTTGCCCTCTCCGACTTAGAGACAGGTATGGTTTATCTAACGGCAGCTGCCAAACAAAACCGTATCTTATTGGAGCATATCCAAGGGCATGCCCTCTATCGCCGTTTGGATGAAATTGAAAAAGAGCAGTTTGATGATGCTATGATTGAGGCTCATCAGTTGGTATCTATGACAGATTTGATTTCTCAAGTTCTCCAACAACTGTCTGGCTCATACAATAATATCCTAAACAACAACCTGAATGATAACTTGACAACCTTGACCATCATTTCAGTTTTATTGGCCGTGCTTGCGGTTATAACAGGATTTTTCGGGATGAATGTTCCTCTTCCATTTATGGAGGACAAGCATGCATGGATTTACATCACTTTGGCTAGTGCTGTCTTGTGGCTTGTTCTATCCCATTTTCTCAAAAAAATTGCAAAAATAAGTTAAGAAAAGGAGTCAAAATGGCTATTGAAAACTACATGCCAGACTTTGCTGTAGAAGCAGTTTATGATTTGACAGTCCAAAGCCTGAAAAACCAAGGGATCAAAGCTGTTTTGGTGGATTTGGACAACACTCTGATTGCTTGGAATAACCCTGATGGGACTCCAGAAATGAAGCAGTGGTTACATGACCTTCGTGATGCTGGTATTCGCATTATCGTAGTGTCCAACAACTCTAAAAAACGAGTTCAACGTGCGGTTGAAAAATTTGGGATTGACTATGTTTATTGGGCTTTGAAGCCCTTTACTTTCGGGATTGACCGCGCCATGAAGGAATTCCACTATGAGAAAAACGAAGTGGTCATGGTTGGAGATCAGCTTATGACGGATATTCGAGCGGCTCACCGTGCAGGGATTCGTTCGATTTTGGTCAAACCCTTGGTCCAGCATGACTCTATCAAAACACAGATTAACAGAGCTCGTGAGCGCCGTGTCATGAAAAAAATCACTGAAAAGTACGGTCCTATCACATATAAAAAAGGAATCTAACTATGGAAGAAATTCTCTGTATTGGCTGTGGAGCAACCATTCAGACGACAGATAAGACTGGTCTTGGTTTTACACCTCAGTCAGCACTCGAAAAAGGTTTGGAAACTGGTGAAGTTTATTGCCAACGTTGTTTCCGTCTTCGTCATTACAATGAAATCACAGATGTCCAGTTGACGGATGATGATTTCCTAAAACTCTTGCACGAGGTAGGAGACAGTGATGCCTTGGTGGTCAATGTGATTGATATCTTTGACTTTAATGGTTCTGTTATCCCAGGATTACCACGCTTTGTATCGGGCAATGATGTGCTCTTGGTTGGTAATAAAAAAGATATCCTCCCTAAGTCAGTGAAACCAGGCAAGATTAGCCAATGGCTCATGGAACGTGCCCACGAGGAGGGCTTGCGTCCTGTCGATGTCGTCCTAACTTCCGCACAAAACAAGCATGCTATCAAGGAAGTCATTGATAAGATAGAGCACTACCGTAAGGGTCGTGATGTCTATGTAGTTGGGGTTACCAATGTTGGAAAATCAACTCTTATCAACGCTATCATCCAGGAAATTACGGGTGACCAGAACGTCATCACAACGTCACGTTTCCCAGGGACAACCTTGGATAAGATTGAGATTCCGCTTGACGACGGATCTTATATCTATGATACACCGGGAATTATCCATCGCCACCAGATGGCCCACTACTTGACGGCTAAAAATCTCAAGTATGTCAGTCCTAAAAAGGAAATCAAACCTAAAACTTACCAGCTCAATCCAGAGCAAACTCTATTTTTAGGTGGCTTGGGACGATTTGATTTTATTGAAGGAGAAAAGCAAGGATTCACAGCTTTCTTTGACAATGAACTCAAACTGCACCGTACCAAACTTGAAGGGGCTAGTGCCTTTTACGATAAGCACCTTGGAACCCTCCTCACACCACCAAATAGCAAGGAAAAAGAAGATTTTCCAAAACTGGTCCAACATGTCTTTAATATCAAGGACAAGACAGACCTAGTGATTTCAGGACTAGGCTGGATCCGTGTAACAGGAATCGCCAAAGTCGCCGTCTGGGCACCAGAAGGCGTCGCCGTCGTCACACGAAAAGCAATTATTTAAACACAGAAAGGAAAGGGTTGTCTTTATTAATGCGAGCATTGCGAGCCCCATGGATAATACTTTTCGCCGTGGTGTCAGTTGGTACAAGTGATTGTACCAACTGCGGAAAATTTGAGACCTTAGGCTCAAATTTTAGTCATGAAAGTCCAGAGGACTTTGCTGACGTCCGTCACCACTTCAGAAAAGTATAAAAAGAAACTCTTTTAAATCAATTATGTCATTAACATCAAAACAACGTGCCTTCCTCAACAGCCAGGCACACACCCTCAAACCCATCATCCAAATCGGGAAAAATGGACTCAACGACCAAATCAAAACTAGCGTTCGTCAGGCACTGGATGCTCGTGAATTGATCAAGGTTACACTCTTGCAAAATACAGATGAAAACATCCACGAAGTAGCTGAAATCTTGGAGGAAGAAATCGGTGTGGATACAGTCCAAAAATCGGACGTATCTTGATTTTGTATAAACAATCAAGCAAGAAAGAAAATCGCAAGATTTCTAAAAAAGTTAAAGAAATCTAAGAATGATACTCCCAAAACTGTTTTTACAGAAGACTAAAGGAGATTAGCCTATGGCAATCGAACTATTAACTCCCTTTACAAAAGTGGAGTTAGAGCCAGAAATCAAGGATAAAAAACGCAAGCAAGTTGGAATCTTAGGAGGAAACTTTAACCCTGTTCACAATGCCCACCTGATCGTAGCAGACCAAGTACGTCAGCAGTTGGGATTGGATCAAGTGCTGCTCATGCCTGAATACCAGCCACCTCACGTAGACAAAAAGGAAACTATTCCTGAACACCACCGTCTCAAAATGCTTGAATTGGCGATTGACGGGATTGAAGGACTAGCTATTGAGACAATCGAGCTAGAGCGCAAGGGTATTTCCTACACCTACGACACCATGAAACTCTTGACAGAGAAGAATCCAGATACAGATTATTACTTTATCATCGGTGCCGATATGGTAGACTATTTACCTAAGTGGTATAGAATTGATGAACTGGTTGACCTCGTTCAGTTTGTAGGAGTTCAACGACCACGCTACAAAGCTGGGACTTCTTATCCAGTCATTTGGGTAGATGTGCCCCTGATGGACATTTCATCAAGTATGGTGCGTGATTTCATTGCCCAAGGACGTACACCTAACTTTCTCCTACCAAAACCAGTACTAGACTATATCGAGAAGGAAGGTCTCTACTAATGGCATATAAAGACTACATCAACTGTTCCCGCGAGGAATTGTTGGAAAAAATGGCAGAGCTTCTACCCGAGAAACGTTTAACCCATTGTCTAGTGTAGAGCGTGCAGCCATGGAATTGGCTCAGCGCTTCGGTGTAGATGTTGAAAAGGCAGGTTTGGCAGGTCTCCTTCATGACTATGCTAAAAAGCTATCAGATCAAGAGTTTCTAGACTTGATAGATCGTTATCAACTAGACTCTAATCTTAAAAACTGGGGCAATAATGTCTTGCATGGCATGGTCGGTATCTACAAGATTCAGGAAGATTTGGATTTGAAAAATCCTGAAATTTGCGAGCTATTGAAATCCATACAGTTGGAGCTGGTCAGATGACGGACCTTGATAAGGTTATCTACGTCGCAGACTACATCGAGCATAATCGTGCCTTTCCAGGGGTGGACCAGGCGCGTGAGATTGCAAGTTTGTCACTCAATAAGGCAGTAGCCTATGAAACAGCTCGTACTGTAGAGCATTTGGCTCACCAGGGATTTCCTATCTATCCCCAAACCCTTGAAACCTATAACGCCTATGTGCACTATTTGAAAGAGGACTAAATGAAGACGGCTTTTATCATTATTGATGTACAAAATATTTTAGTGGAAACGGGGTTTCAGACAAAAGGTCTATTGGAAAAAATTTCTTATTTACAAAACCAAGCTAGAAGTAAGAATATCGAAATTATCTATGTTCAACATATTGAGAACCCTGAAGCCCAAGCATCAGAAGATTGGCAGTTATCTGCTCTTTTAAATCGAAAACCTGATGAAAAGGTCTTTCAGAAGAAGTATAATAGTATTTTCAAAGAAACTGGTTTAAAAGAATACTTGGATAAACAGGGGATTAAAAAATTAGTTTTATGTGGTATGCAGACAGAATATTGTGTGGATACCTCTGTCAAGGTTGCTTTTGAATATGGCTATAAGCTTATTATTCCAGAAGAAACTTGCACAACGTTTGATGGGAAAGATATTCCAGCAGAAACGATAAATGAATTTTATGAGGGCATTTGGGAGGGGCGCTTTGCAGATGTCGTAGATTACAAACATATTTTCTAGAAAGAGGAATAAATGAACGAAAAAGAATTACTAGAACTAGTCGTGAAAGCGGCTGATGAGAAACGTGCGGAGGATATCCTCGCACTTGACGTACAAGAATTGACCAGTGTGACAGATTACTTTGTTATCACTAGCTCTATGAATAGCCGTCAGTTGGATGCTATCGCTGACAATATCCGTGAAAAAGTAGCCCAAGCTGGCTTTAAAGGTAGTCACGTTGAAGGCGATGCAGCTGGTGGCTGGGTCTTACTTGACCTTGGTGGAGTCGTTGTGCATATCTTCTCAGAAGAAATGCGTGCCCACTATAACCTTGAAAAATTATGGCATGAAGCGAATTCTGTAGATATTTCAGAAGCCTTGGCATAGGAGATGAACTCAGTTGCAGTCAACTGGGTTTTATTTGCTTATTTTAGAAGAAAATTGTTAGAAAGGTAAGGGCGTCGTGTTTGGTAATGTTGAAACTGAACACGAGCTAAAAACTGTGAGAAAGAGAATAACTTCCTTTGTATCTGACGATACGGCAGAAAGACACCTATTTTCTCTTTGTTTTAAACGCTCTTTGTATCTTAATAATGGCAACATACGAGACTTTTGCGGCTGTTTATGATGCTGTGATGGATGATAGTTTATACGATAAATGGACGGATTTTTCCCTACGGCATTTGCCCAAGACTAAGGAGAGAAAGAAACTCTTGGAGCTGGCTTGTGGGACAGGGATTCAGTCTGTCCGCTTTTCTCAAGCAGGTTTTTATGTGACTGGGCTTGATTTAAGCGCGGATATGTTGAAGATTGCCGAAAAGAGAGCGGCATCAGCCAAGCAAAAGATTGATTTTATGGAAGGCAATATGCTGGATTTGTCCAAGGCGGGTAAATATGATTTTGTCACATGTTACTCGGACTCAATCTGCTACATGCAGGATGAGGTGGAAGTCGGGGACGTCTTTAAAGAAGTCTATAACGCTCTCAATGAGGACGGGGTCTTCATCTTTGATGTGCATTCGACCTACCAGACAGATGAGGTCTTTCCTGGCTATTCCTATCATGAAAATGCAGAAGACTTTGCTATGCTTGGGATACCTACGAGGACGATGCTCCTCACTCCATCGTGCATGAGTTGACCTTTTTTATCAAGGAAGCGGATGGTTTCTTTAGTCGCCACGATGAAGTGCATGAGGAGCGTACATACGAAATCTTGACCTATGATATTTTGCTAGAACAGGCTGGTTTCAAGTCCTTCAAACTCTACGCAGACTTTGAGGATAAGGAGCCTACAGAGACCAGTACTCGTTGGTTTTTTGTGGCACAGAAGTAGGAGGTTGATATGGTTCGATCAAAATATTCTTGGGAAGAAGTTTCGCAGTTTAATCGTATCCGTCAAAATGGAACGCTTTGGGAAAAAGATGGGCAATATTTTTATGTTCAGGAAGAAGGAACCGTATTTTCAGAGTTAGTTGTTTACGATATGTCTAAGAAACTTTTTGATATGTTAGTAAATGAAATAAAATCGGAGGATGATATCCGACATATGCTAATGTATGGAACATGGCCAATGACGGTTGCCGGATGCCATAGACCAACGATGTTGATAGCTTATCCTGAACTGCAAAAGAATTATAGTAATGAACAACTAGCAGAAATCCTTCCAGTAGGAGAAAAACAATGGCTTAACTGGAGAGGGAGATTGCCTGAGTGGTATCGTAGATTTCGTCATTAGAAAGGGAGAACATCATGACCATTACAGGTATTATAGCGGAGTTCAATCCTTTTCATAATGGCCACAAATACCTGTTGGAACAGGCAGATGGCCTGAAAATCGTTGCCATGTCTGGGAATTTCATGCAACGTGGCGAGCCGGCTATCGTTGACAAGTGGATACGAGCCCAGATGGCGCTGGAAAATGGTGCAGATTTAGTCGTAGAATTGCCCTTTTTAGTCAGTGTCCAAGCAGCGGATTTCTTCGGTCAAGGTGCTGTGGCTATCTTGGAACGGTTAGAGATTGACACTCTAGCATTTGGGACAGAAGAAGTTCTGGATTACCAGCAAATTACTAACCTATATACAGAACGTGGTCAAGAGATGGAACTCTTCATGGAAAACTTGCCTGATTCTCTATCTTATCCCCAGAAAACCCAAGCCATGTGGAAGGAGTTTGCAGGCCTTGATTTTTCTGGAGATACGCCCAATCATGTCCTTGCTCTTGCCTATGCTAAGGCGGTAGCAGGGCACAACATCAAACTTTATCCAATTCAACGTCAGGGAGCTGGATACCATTCGGTGGACAAGGATGTGGACTTTGCATCTGCAACAGCCCTCCGTCAGCACCAAAATGACCAAGATTTCTTAGAACGCTTTATGCCATCTGCTAAACTTTTTGAAAATGCTAGCAAGGTAAACTGGGAAGATTATTTTTCACTCTTACGCTATCAAATCTTGTCAAATCCAGACTTAACCACTATCTATCAGGTCAATCAAGAAATGGCGGTGCGCATCAAGGATGCTATCAAGACAGCTCAGTCTGTGGAAGAATTAGTCGAGGCAGTTTCCACCAAACGGTACACCAAAGCGCGTGTGCGACGCCTCTTGACCTATATCTTGGTGCAAGCCAGAGAAAGTGACCTGCCAGAAGCCATTCACGTCCTTGGTTTCACCGAAAAAGGCAGGAAACACCTCAAGTCTCTGAAAGAGCAGGTTAATCTAGTTAGCCGAATCGGCAAAGAACCCTGGGATGCCATGACCCAAAAGGCAGACCAAATTTATCAGCTGGGACACCCGAGTATCGCAGAACAAAATTTTGGCAGAGTGCCGATCAGAATCGAATCGAACTAAGTCTACTGAACAGTAGGCTTTTTAACTTATTTTCGAATAAATAGAAAGAAAGGAAAAACTTGTACAAGTTCCTGACATTTTTTTTCCTTTTCGTGTATAATAGTGGAAAAGAGGTAAAACGAGGTATGGTTATGGAAGCAGTTCTTTACTCAACATTCCGAAATCATTTAAAGGACTATATGAAAAAGGTCAATGACGAATTTGAACCTTTGACAGTCGTCAATAAAAATCCAGATGAGGACATTGTAGTTCTTTCAAGGAGTGAGTGGGATAGTATCCAAGAAACGCTGAGGGTTGCTCAAAACAAGGAGCTTTCTGACAAGGTCTTGCGAGGGATGGCTCAAGTTCGAGCAGGGCAGGCCAAAGTTCATAATATTGAGGAGTAATGGATGCTACTCAAGTTTACAGAAGATGCCTGGGCGGATTATTGCTATTGGCAAAACCAAGATAAGAAAACATTAAAGAGAATCAACAAACTAATCAAGGATATTCAACGTGATCCATTTACAGGAATTGGTAAAACAGAACCACTCAAATATGATTACCAAGGAGCGTGGTCACGTCGCATTGATGCAGAGAATCGCTTGATATATATGATGGATGGAGATAGCATCGCTTTCTTATCCTTTAAAGATCACTACTAAGTCTACTGAGAGGTGGGCTTTTTTATTTTAGGGATCTTAGTAAGTAAATTGAAGATAAAGTTTTTGGAAAATGACAGATTTCCTAAGTTAAGAAATCAGTGAAAATTTTAGTATAATAACTAGATTCTTGTCCCTTGAATCCGCTTAATGACTCTTATTTTGTGGTATAATCATGATAATATGGATTAAAAGGGGTATATATGAAAAATATAATAACGAGGATTCTTAATTTTTTTCTGAATTTTAAACGGCTACTGAAATATCCATTTCAAAGGCCATCATGGAGTAGTAATGTTAGAGTTGTTGAATGGTACAAAATATTTATAGCCAGTATGTGGGTACTGTATCTTGCACTTGAGATTGAACAATTTAAACGCTTTGCTTTTACCTATTTATAAATTTGTATCTAATTATAATTTTTTTAAAAGATATTATTTCAATGTTATATGAGAATCGTGTAATAATATTGTTAGCACTGACTATACCAACAATACTATTCTGGTTTTTAGACATAATTTTTAAAAAAGTTGGTTATAAGAAACTAGACCCAGATCTATTTCCAGAATATGACTTGGAGGGCTATCCTTATCAAGCACATCTGGTGGAGTTTTTAAATAGTTCAGACTCTATTCATAATGTTTTCTGGCTGGATGGTTCTTGGGGGAGTGGGAAAACATTTTTTATAAAGACGTTTTTTGAAAATCAAATTTACAAAAAGAAAGAAATCTACTATATTTCCTGCTTTGGGATAAAAACAAGAGAGCAAGCAGAGAAAATATTGATCAATGAAATAGAAAAACAATCCATACTCGGAAATTTGGACTTTATTCCACTTATTGGAGGAGTTTTTAAATGGTTCTTTAAAACAGTTGGAACGGATTTGATGAAGCGAGATTCTATCATTATTTTTGATGATTTTGAACGGGTTTCATATGCAGAAACATCAGATAGCCCTTCAGATTACAATGATTTATTGGGTTATATTGACTATCTTTCTGAGAATAAAAGGTTTAAAATTATTGTAATTTTAAATAGTGAGGAAATAAAATCAACAAAGAAAAATCTCATTGATAGTAAATTTAAGCTAAACCAAAATCGAATGGCATCTACAGAAGAAGTTATAGATAACATCTTGAAAAAAAGAGTAAATTGAGAGATGATGACCTTGGAAAAAAATTTTATCACTAATTTATAAAAATTTATTATGTAGATATAGATGAGAGAGTTGTAGAAGATAAAAAAATAATAATTCAAAAGTTAAAAAAACCAAGTTTAAGAGAGTTCCAGAAGTCATTAGAAGAACTTTCAAATATAACTGATAATAAGAAAGCAGACTACATCATCAATTGGATGAATGGTCGCGAGGAAACAGAGAGTGTACTTATGTCACTTGTGAAATATTTTTGAGGATAAACCAATAAATTTAGATATGGAATATCTGTATAATATCTTGAGAGTGAGCTTTATCAGTATAAGATTGATAAAGTGATTCTAAAAGAGAAATATTCTAGTACTTACTCGGAAAATGTTATTAAAAAAATATTAAAAAGAAAGATGCGTTATTTTTAAAAAGATTGTTATATTTTTTTGTGGAAAAAAAGGTTCGGAGATAGAAGAGTTAAGAACCTTGGGATATGAATATAACCAAAAATATCGATCTTGAATTTGAAATTTTCAAAGGATATCGTTGCGAAAAAAACTAGAATATAAAAAGCAAAAAGAATTTTTTTCGAAAAAGATCCTCGAAAAAAAGATATAGAAACTATTTAAATTAGGTTTGTGAAAATCGGTTTTTTATGATAGAATATTAAGGAATGCATGTCATTCGGATAAACAAATAAATTGAGGTAAAAACATGGAAATTATGACAATTGTTATAGTTGTTTTTGCCGTCATCATTGGTTTAGTCATTGGATATGTCAGCATCTCAGTCAAGATGAAATCATCACAAGAGGCTGCAGAGTTGATGCTTTAAATGCTGAACAAGAAGCAACTAATTTACGAGGACAAGCTGAGCGCGAAGCGGATTTATTACTAAATGAAGCCAAGAGCGAAAGCAAATCCCTTAAAAAAGAAGCACTATTGGAGGCTAAAGAAGAAGCCAGAAAATACCGCGAAGAAGTGGACGCTGAATTTAAGTCGGAGCGTCAAGAACTCAAGCAAATCGAAAGTCGTTTGACGGAGAGAGCTACGAGCCTTGACCGTAAAGACGATAATTTGACGAACAAAGAAAAAACACTTGAACAAAAAGAACAAAGTATTTCTGATAGAGTAAAAAACCTTGATGCACGTGAAGAACAACTAGAGGAAATTGAAAAGCAAAAGCAAGCTGAACTAGAGCGTGTCGGAAGTCTGACTCAGTCAGAGGCAAAAGATATTATCTTAGCCCAAACAGAAGAAGACTTGACCAAGGAAATTGCTAGCCGTATTCGTGAGGCGGAGCAAGAAGTCAAGGAACGTTCAGATAAGCTTGCTAAGGATATCCTGTCCCAAGCCATGCAGAGAATTGCTGGTGAGTATGTAGCTGAGTCTACCAACTCGACAGTTCATCTGCCTGATGATACCATGAAAGGTCGTATCATTGGTCGTGAAGGTCGTAACATCCGTACTTTTGAAAGTTTGACAGGGGTTGATGTCATCATTGATGATACGCCAGAAGTGGTAACCTTGTCAGGTTTTGATCCTATCCGCCGTGAGATTGCCCGTATGACGATGGAAACCTTACTTAAGGATGGACGTATTCACCCAGCTCGTATCGAAGAGTTGGTTGAGAAAAACCGTCAAGAAATTGATAACAGAATTCGTGAATATGGTGAAGCTGCAGCCTATGAAATCGGCGCGCCGAACCTTCACCCAGACTTGATGAAAATCATGGGTCGCTTGCAGTTCCGTACTTCATACGGACAAAATGTCTTGCGTCACTCAATCGAAGTGGCTAAGTTGGCTGGTATCATGGCTAGTGAGCTTGGTGAAAATGCCGCACTTGCCCGTCGTGCAGGATTCCTCCACGATATTGGTAAAGCCATTGACCGAGAAGTAGAAGGTAGCCACGTTGAGATTGGTACTGAATTAGCTCGCAAGTACAAAGAGCATCCAGTTGTGATTAACACGATTGCTAGTCACCACGGAGATGTAGAGCCTGAAAGTGTGATTGCAGTTCTTGTTGCTGCAGCGGACGCCTTAAGCGCAGCCCGTCCAGGAGCTCGTAGTGAGTCACTTGAAAGCTACATCAAACGTCTCCATGATTTAGAGGAAATCGCTAATAGCTTTGAAGGAGTTCAAAATAGCTTTGCCCTTCAAGCTGGTCGTGAAATCCGAATCATGGTAAATCCAGGTCAAATCAAGGACGACAAGGTCACAATCTTAGCTCACAAAGTTCGTGAGAAAATCGAAAGCAACCTCGATTACCCAGGAAATATCAAGGTAACCGTGATTCGTGAACTTCGTGCAGTTGATTATGCAAAATAAATAAGAAAGAGCAGTTGAAAAATTACTGCTTTTTTGTTACACTAGATAGAAAGATTGTAGTAAGCAGAAATGCCTTCACAAAGAGAATTCTGAATGAATTTCCAAGGCATTTCACAAACTATCCAAAGGAGACATCATGGCAGACCGTGGCTTACTAATCGTTTTTTCAGGTCCTTCAGGAGTTGGAAAAGGAACGGTTAGACGAGAAATTTTTGAGAGTTCTGAAAACCAATTCCAATATTCTGTATCTATGACAACACGGGCTCAACGTCCAGGTGAAGTAGACGGAGTTGACTATTTCTTCCGTACGCGCGAAGAATTTGAAGAATTGATCCGTCAAGGACAAATGTTAGAGTATGCAGAGTATGTAGGAAACTACTATGGAACTCCTCTGACTTATGTCAATGAAACGCTTGATAAGGGTATTGACGTCTTCCTTGAAATTGAAGTGCAAGGAGCTCTTCAGGTCAAGAAAAAAGTTCCAGATGCAGTCTTTATCTTTTTGACACCGCCAGATTTGGAAGAATTGCAAGACCGTCTCGTAGGCCGTGGTACAGATAGTGCAGAAGTGATTGCCCAACGTATCGAAAGCTAAAGAAGAAATTGCTCTGATGCGTGAGTACGACTACGCCATTGTCAATGATCATGTTCCTCTTGCTGCAGAACGTGTCAAACGTGTGATTGAAGCAGAACATTTCCGCGTCGATCGTGTCATCGGTCACTACCAGGATATGCTACCAAAGTCTCCAACTATTCGATAAACTATAGAAAACAGGTACAAACAAATGATGCTTAAACCCTCTATTGATACCTTGCTTGATAAGGTACCATCAAAATATTCACTCGTAATTTTGGAAGCAAAACGTGCTCATGAATTAGAAGCAGGAGCACCTCCAACACAAGAATTCAAATCTGAAAAATCAACTCTTCGTGCTTTGGAAGAAATTGAATCTGGGAATGTAACCATCCATCCAGATCCAGAAGGAAAACGCGAAGCTGTTCGTCGTCGAATCGAAGAAGAAAGACGATTGAGAGAAGAGGAAGAAAAGAAAATCAAAGAGCAAATCGCGAAAGAAAAAGAAGAAGGTGAAAAAATTTAAGGTTGGGGGGACTCAATCTTATTTTTTCTATTGCAAGAATACTCAATCAATTGAAACGATTTAAGTAGAGAAGGAGGTGAGGATATGGTTATTGCAAAAATCATTGTGGATGTTCCCTTGATGCAGACAGACCAACCATATAGTTACAAGGTCCCTGAGGAATTTGTAGATATGCTGGAAGTTGGCATGCGGGTTCATGTACCTTTTGGGAAGGGCAATCGCTTGATTCAGGGGATTGTTCTAGGATTTGAACAAGAGTCCGATGAGGAAGTGGCGGACGAGGATTTGAAAGAGATTGTCGAAGTACTTGATTTTTCTCCAGTCTTAACGGAGGAACAACTCTGGTTGGCTGAAGAACTACGTAAGTCAGTCTTTTCATACAAAATTTCGATTCTTAAAGCCATGCTTCCTGGATTTTTGAACTCTAGCTATGATAAGATTCTCTATCCTCTGGAAGGCTTGAGTCAGGAAGATAAAGAGCGTTTATTCGGCTCGCAAGAATCTTTAGCTTTTTCATCTCTCGACTTAGAAAAGCAGGCAGAGATGATGCGATTGACTCGAAAAGGACTCTTGAAACTCGAGTATCAGGCTGTAGACCAGAAGAAGGTTAAAACGCAGTCTTGGGTTCAAGTGAATCCTGATAAATTAGAAAAGCTAGAAATCTCAAACCGTGCTAAGAAGAAATTGGAATTGCGAGATTATTTATTAGCTCATCCTGAAAGTACTCCTTTGTCAGCCTTATTAGAAAATTACTCACGGGAACAAGTTAATTTCTTTGTGGAACAGGGTGCCTTGACTATCCTTCAAAAGGAAGTCCAACGTTCAGCTGCCTACTTTGAAGGCATTGAGTCGAATCAAGCCTTAGAGTTAAACCCAGAGCAAAAACAAGCCTGTGAGGCTGTTGTTGGAGCGATTGGGAAGCAATCTCCTCCTTTTCTACTTCAAGGAATAACGGGAAGTGGGAAAACCGAGGTTTATCTGCAGATTATCCAAGGAGCCTTGGATATGGGAAAAACAGCGATTGTTCTAGTGCCAGAGATTTCTCTGACACCTCAAATGACGGAGCGTTTTATTGCTCGTTTTGGCGAGAAAGTAGCCATTCTCCACTCAGGCTTGTCCAATGGTGAAAAGTATGATGAGTGGCGCAAGGTGGAGCGTGGAGATGCTCAGGTAGTTGTTGGGGCTAGGTCTGCTATTTTTGCACCTTTGAAACATCTAGGTGTGATCATTATCGATGAAGAGCACGAGGCTAGTTATAAGCAAGATAGCAATCCTCGCTATCATGCAAGAGATGTGGCTCTTTTACGAGCCCGGTACAATCAAGCTGCCCTAGTCCTTGGTTCTGCAACACCGAGTCTAGAAAGTCGTGCGCGTGCTGGCAAGGGTGTTTATCAATATCTGCGCCTGACGCAACGTGCCAATCCTTTAGCAAGGATTCCTGAAGTTCAACTGATTGACTTTCGAGATTATATCGGGCAAAATGAGACATCAAACTTTACACCACCTCTGATTGAGGCAATTCAAGATCGTCTGGACAAAAAAGAGCAGGTGGTTCTTATGCTCAATCGCCGTGGTTATTCAAGTTTTGTCATGTGCCGGGAATGTGGAACCGTTGATACCTGTCCTAACTGCGATATTTCCTTGACCTTGCACATGGATACCAAGACTATGAATTGCCATTATTGTGGTTTTTCTAAGGAAATTCCTCATGTCTGTCCCAACTGTCAGAGTCGTAGTATTCGTTATTATGGAACGGGGACTCAGAAGGCCTACGATGAGCTAGCAGAACTCTTCCCGCAGGCACGTATTCTGCGCATGGATGTGGATACCACTCGGAAGAAAGGCAGTCACCAAGCCTTACTGGAGCAGTTTGGAAAAGGGGAGGCTGATATTTTACTTGGCACCCAGATGATTGCCAAGGGATTGGACTTTCCAAATGTGACTCTTGTCGGAGTTCTCAATGCGGATACGGCTTTGAACCTACCTGATTTCCGTTCGTCAGAGAGAACCTTCCAACTCTTGACCCAAGTGGCGGGACGAGCAGGTCGTGCTGAAAAGGCAGGTCAGGTCTTGATTCAGTCCTACAATCCTAATCATTATGCTATTCGCTTTGCTAAGGATCAAGACTACGAAGGCTTTTATGCTTATGAAATGGGTATCAGACGTCAGCTAGGTTATCCACCTTATTATTTCACTATTGGGATTACCCTCTCTCACAAGAAGGAAGAAGAGGTTGTCAAACGTGCCTATGAAGTCATGGAGATTTTGCGGTCAGGTTTATCGGATGCTAGTATCATCCTTGGACCAACTCCAAAACCTATTGCCCGCACTCATAACCTCTATCATTATCAGATTTTAATCAAATATCGTTTAGAAGATGAGTTAGCTTCAACCCTTAATCAGGTCTTGGCTCTAACTCAAGAACGGGAAAATAGCGAGCTTCGTCTCAGTATTGACCACGAACCGCAGCAATTTTTATAAAAGGAGAAAAGATGACAAAACTAATCTTTATGGGAACTCCCGAGTTTTCAGCGACCGTTTTAAAGGGTCTTTTGACAGATGACCGTTATGAGATTGTAGCGGTTGTAACTCAGCCAGATCGAGCTGTCGGCCGTAAGAAAGTTATCCAAGAAACCCCAGTCAAACAAGCTGCTAAAGAAGCAGGACTTCCTATCTACCAACCAGAAAAATTATCGGGCAGTCCAGAGATGGAAACTATCATGAATTTGGGTGCTGATGGGATTGTGACGGCAGCTTTTGGACAATTTCTCCCAAGTAAACTCCTTGATAGCATGGACTTGCGGTCAATGTTCATGCTTCCCTCCTTCCCAAACACCGTGGTGGAGCTCCGATTCATTATGCCTTGATTCAAGGTGACGAGGAAGCAGGAGTGACCATTATGGAAATGGTTAAGGAAATGGACGCAGGAGACATGATTTCCCGTCGTAGCATCCCTATTACAGATGAGGACAATGTTGGCACCTTGTTTGAGAAATTAGCCATTGTTGGGCGTGATTTGCTTTTAGAGACTCTTCCTGCTTATATAGCTGGTGACATTCAGCCTCAACCGCAAGATCCAAGCCAAGTAACTTTCTCACCAAATATCAAACCTGAGGAAGAAAAATTGGACTGGAATAAGACCAACCGTCAACTTTTTAACCAAATCCGTGGGATGAATCCATGGCCAGTTGCCCACACTTTTCTCAAGGGGGAACGCTTTAAAATCTATGAAGCACTGCCTGTAGAAGGCAAGGGGAATCCAGGTGAGATTATTTCCATCGGTAAGAAAGAATTGATTGTCGCCACAGCAGAAGGAGCCCTGTCTCTCAAACAGGTTCAACCAGCAGGAAAACCTAAGATGGACATTGCTTCCTTCCTTAACGGTGTGGGACGGACTTTGGCAGTGGGAGAACGATTTGGTGACTAAAGTAGAAACGGCTAGAAGTTTAGCCTTGGAGGTGCTAGAGGACGTCCTTGTCAATCAGGCATACTCAAATATCGCCTTAAATAAACACCTCAAGGGAAGTCAACTGTCAGCGGCTGACAAAGGTTTGGTGACAGAGTTGGTGTATGGAACCGTAGCTCGAAACTAACCTTAGAATGGTACATATCCCACTTTATCGAAGATAGAGACAAGCTAGATGGCTGGCTTTATGTTCTTCTTCTCATGAGTGTTTATCAACTCCAATACCTAGATAAGCTACCTGACCATGCAGTAGTCAATGAAGCAGTTGAAATTGCAAAGTTTCGTAAGAAGGGTAGCGAAAAACTAGTCAATGCAGTCCTTCGCCGTATCTTACGAGAAGGTTTGCCAGATATTGCTAGTATCAAACGTAAGAATAAGCGTGATTCTATCGCTTTCTCTCTGCCAGTTTGGTTGGTTTCTAAGCTCAAGGAAGAGTATGGTGAAGAGAGAGCGCAAGCTATTTTTGAAAGTCTATTACAACGCAATAAAGCCAGTATCCGGGTGACAGATTTGAGTCGAAAAGAGGAAATCAAAAAAATGCTTGGTGCAAGTGATTCTATTTTGTCGGCTGCAGGTTTGGTCAAGGAGCAGGGGCATTTTGCTGGTCATGACTTGTTTGTAGAAGGTGCTATTACTATTCAAGATGAGTCTAGTCAGTTGGTGGCTCCGACACTAGATCTGCAAGGAGACGAGCAGGTTTTGGATGCCTGTGCCGCTCCTGGTGGGAAAACAGCCCATATGGCCTCTTTTCTGACGACAGGTCAAGTAACGGCTTTGGATCTCTACGACCATAAACTCACCTTGATTCAAGAGAATGCAGAGCGTTTAGGCCTAGCAGACCGTGTACAAACACAAAAACTGGACGCTAGAAAAGTGCATGAGTTTTTTGGCAAGGATCAATTTGATAAAATTCTAGTTGATGCCCCTTGCTCAGGGATTGGACTTTTGCGTCGGAAACCAGATATCAAATACAACAAAGACACCGCTGATTTCGCGTCATTACAGGAAATTCAGCTGGAAATATTAGGTAGTGTTTGTCAAACACTACGTAAAGGTGGTATAATAACTTATAGTACCTGCACTATTGTCTCTGAGGAGAACTTTCAAGTTGTTCAAGCATTTAGAAAGCCATCCCGAGTTCGAGCAGGTTAAACTAGAACACGAATGCAAGGATATTCTGAAAGATGGTTGTATCCTCATTACTCCTGAATTGTATGGAAGTGATGGATTCTTTATCAGCCAATTTCGCAAGATATCCAATTAGGAAGGAACTGACACAATGGAGATTTCATTATTAACAGATGTGGGTCAGAAACGTACAAATAATCAAGACTATGTCAATCTTTTTGTCAACCGTGCCGGTCGCACGATGATCATCTTGGCTGACGGGATGGGAGGACACCGAGCAGGTAATATTGCCAGTGAGATGGCGGTAACGGATTTAGGTGCTGCCTGGGTAGATACTCAGATTGACACTGTGAATGAAGTTCGAGAATGGTTTGCAGAACACCTAGAAATTGAAAATCAAAAGATTTATCAATTGGGTCGCGATGAAGCATATAAAGGAATGGGTACAACTCTAGAAGCCCTTGCAATCATTGATAATCAAGCTATTTATGCTCATATTGGTGATTCTCGTATCGGCTTGATTCGTGGTGAAGAGTACCACCAATTAACGAGTGATCATTCATTAGTTAATGAGTTGCTCAAGGCAGGTCAATTAACACCTGAAGAAGCTGAAGCGCATCCACAAAAAAATATCATTACTCAGTCTATTGGACAAAAAGATGAGATTCAACCTGATTTAGGAATTGTAAGCTTGGAACATGGTGACTATATCGTTATGAACAGTGATGGTCTCACGAATATGATTTCAGGAAGTGAAATCTATGACATCGTGACAAGTGATATTTCACTTGAAGACAAGGCGGCAACCTTAGTACGTTTTGCAAACAATGCCGGAGGGCTTGATAACATTACTGTTGCCTTGATTGCGATTGAGGAGGAATCAAAATGATCCAGATCGGCAAGATATTTGCCGGACGATATCGGATTATCAAACAAATTGGCCGAGGAGGGATGGCAGATGTCTACCTGGCCAAAGATTTGATTCTGGATGGGGAAGAGGTAGCGGTGAAGGTCCTGAGGACCAACTACCAAACGGATCCAATCGCTGTTGCACGTTTTCAGCGTGAAGCACGTGCGATGGCAGACCTAGATCATCCTCATATCGTTCGAATTACGGATATCGGTGAAGAAGACGGTCAACAGTACCTAGCTATGGAATATGTAGCTGGACTTGACCTTAAACGCTATATCAAAGAACACCACCCTCTATCAAACGAGGAAGCTGTTCGTATCATGGGTCAAATTCTCTTGGCGATGCGTTTAGCGCATGCAAAGGGGATTATTCATCGTGATTTAAAACCTCAAATATACTCTTGACTCCTGATGGAACCGCAAAAGTTACTGACTTTGGGATTGCAGTGGCCTTTGCAGAAACCAGTTTGACACAGACCAACTCCATGTTGGGTTCTGTTCATTATCTATCACCTGAGCAGGCGCGTGGTTCTAAGGCGACCATACAGAGTGATATTTATGCAATGGGAATTATCTTTTTCGAAATGTTGACAGGTCATATTCCTTATGATGGAGATAGTGCTGTTACCATTGCACTTCAGCATTTCCAAAAACCACTCCCTTCTGTCATTGCTGAAAATCCATCCGTACCACAATCCTTGGAAAACGTCGTTATAAAAGCGACAGCTAAAAAGTTAACAGACCGTTATCAAACTGTCTCAGAAATGTATGTTGACTTATTGAGCAGCCTTTCTTATAACCGTCGAAATGAACCAAAGTTAGTATTTGAAGATACGAGTAAGGTTGATACAAAAACTTTACCGAAAATGACTCAGTCTACCTTAACAGCGATTCCTAAAGTGCAACCGAAGGAAGAAGCTCCACAGAGTCAAAATTCGACTAAAAAGGCACCGAGTAAAGAAGCTGTTGCAAAACCAGTCAAGAAGCGTCGTTTTAAAGCGAGATATTTGGTGCTTTTAGCCAGCTTTGTACTTGTTTTAGCTTCTCTCTTTTGGATTGTGTCGAAGACACCAGCAACCGTTGAAATTCCAAAAGTAGCAGGTCAGACTGTAGCAGAAGCTAAGGAAAATCTTAAAAAAGCTAATTTTGAAATTGGTGAGGAGAAGTCCGAAGCTAGTGATACAGTAGAAGAAGGCCGAGTTATTCGAACAGATCCAGATGCTGGTTCAGCTCGAAAAGAAGGAACTAAAGTTAACCTCATCATCTCTTCAGGTCAGCAATCGTTTAAGATTGGAAACTATATTGGACGCAAATCTACGGACGTCATAGCAGAACTGAAAGGGAAAAAAGTCCCTGAAAATCTCATTAAAGTTGTAGAAGAGGAATCAAGTGAAACAGAGGCAGGTCTTGTTATGAAACAGAGCTTGTCAGAAGGAACCACTTATGATCTCAGTAAAGCGACAGAGATTACCTTGACAGTAGCCAAGAAGGTAACAACTGTTCCTATGCCAAGCTATATTGGATCAAGCCTTGAATTTACCAAGAATAACTTGATTCAGATAGTAGGTGTAAAAGAGGCTAATATTGAAGTGGTAGAAGTCTCTACAGCTCCTGAAGGAACTGCTGAAGAGACTGTAGTTAGTCAAAGTCCAAAACCAGGTGAAGGTGTAGATTTGAATACAACTCGGATTAAGATTTCTATCTATAAGCCGAAAACAACTACGACAGCAACAAATCCTTCACAAGTAAATCCAAATCGTGGAGAGACTTCGCCACAGATTAGAGAACCTCAAACTACTACAGCTCCATCATCTAATGTTCCGTCAGAGAATCATCCTGGTGATAACTAATCAATCTTTGTCACAGTTTTTGTGGCAAAGATTTTTTTTCCTTAAAATTTATGATAAAATAAAAGGAGTTTAAAAAGGAGGGGAAGATGGACGATTCGAAAAAACTGAACGCAGTCATTGATGTCATTATGCTTGCAGGAACGATTCTGCTTCGCAATGGTTCTGAAATCTATCGTGTCGAAGATACGATGATTCGGATTGCGCATTCGCAAGGCATCATGGATTGTAATGTTTTGGCCATGCCTGCAGCCATTTTTTTCTCCATTGAGAACACAAATATCTCTCGAATGAAACGAGTGACTTCCTCTTCCTATAATATTGAGAAGGTTTGTGATGTCAATCAGATTTCACGGCAACTTGTATCAGGGCAACTTGATTTGGAGGAAGCCTTTATCCAACTCAAAGAATTGAATGCCAAGTCCTCACCTTATACCAATGTTCAATTGACGGTTGCAGCGACCTGTAGTGCTCCTTTCTTTTCAATCATGTTCGGCGGCAATACCTACGATGCAATCGGAGCAGGAGTGGCGACCTTATTTGCCTTTACCTTTTCTCTCTATGTAGAAAAGTTTATTCGTATTCCCTTTATGACAGCATTTGCAGGTGCCCTTGTCTTTGGCTTGATTGCACAATTTTGGGCGCGCTATTCTGGTTTACCGTCTACAGCTGATTTGGTCATTGCAGGTGCGGTCATGCCTTTTGTGCCGGGAATTGCTCTGACCAATGCTGTTCGAGATATCATGACCAATCACATTAACTCTGGTATGAGCAAGATGTTTGAATCCTTGCTGGTTACCCTTGCCTTAGGGGCAGGCACCTCTGTCGCCCTTGTACTCATGAACTAATATGACTCTAACAACATTTTTATTGCAGGCGCTAGCGAGTCTGCTGGCTATTATCACTTTTTTAATCGTTTTAAATGTCCAACGCTCCATGCTCATCCCCGGTGGAGTCTTGGGAATGTCTATCTGGTTGCTCTATCTGATACTCAAGGAGCCAACAAATGTTATTTTGGCGACCTTTATTGCCGCTGTGATTGGTTCTTGTATCAGTCAGATTATGAGTATTATCTACAAAACACCAGCAGTTGTTTTTGCTTTGGCTATCTTGGCCCCATTGGTACCAGGTTATCTGTCTTATCGAACAACTTCCTTCTTTGTCACAGGCGACTATAGAAACGCCATTACCAGTGCAATATTGGTGATGATGCTGGCCCTTGTTATCTCAATAGGAATGGCCAGTGGAACAGTTGTGCTGAAACTGTATTATTATCTCAAAAAGAATCGAGCTAGCTAAGACTCGATTTTTTCGTGGCAGAATGGCTGAAAGAAGATCGATGCAAGGATTGAACTGAACTTGATTTGGGGAATCAAGTCTTTTTTCGCGCTTTTGACCTCAATTATGATAAAATAGAGGTGAACGAATTTTTACAATGAATGATAAAAATAGAGGTAAATATGAAAATCGGTATTGATAAGATTGGTTTTGCGACCAGTCAATACGTTTTGAAATTACAAGATTTAGCAGAAACCCGAGGAATTGATCCTGAAAAATTGAGCAAAGGACTCCTTTTAAAAGAATTGAGTATCGCTCCGTTAACAGAAGATATTGTGACCTTGGCTGCCAGTGCAGGAAATTCTATCCTGACTGAAGAAGATAAGCAAGAGATTGATATGGTGATCGTAGCAACGGAATCTGGAGTCGATCAAAGTAAAGCGGCTGCGGTTTTTGTACACGGTTTACTTGGGATTCAACCTTTTGCTCGTAGTTTTGAAATCAAGGAGGCTTGCTACGGTGCAACTGCGGCCCTTCATTATGCTAAGTTACACGTAGAAAATTCTCCAAAATCAAAAGTCTTGGTACTTGCTAGTGATATTGCAAAATATGGTGTCGAAACTCCTGGGGAACCAACTCAAGGGGCAGGCTGTGTTGCCATGTTGATTAGCAAAGATCCGCGTGTCATGATTTTCAACAACGATAATGTCGCGCAAACTCGTGATATTATGGACTTTTGGCGTCCAAATTATTCAACGACACCATTTGTCAATGGAGTTTACTCAACGCAACAGTATCTTGATAGTCTAAAAACAACTTGGGAAGAGTATCAAAAGCGTTATGACTGTAGCTTGAAAGATTTTGAAGCTATTTGTTTCCATTTACCATATCCTAAGCTAGCTCTGAAGGGTTTGAAAAAAATCCTCGATAAATCTCTACCTCAAGAGAAAAAGGATTTACTCCAAAAACACTTTGACGAATCCATCATTTATAGCCAAAAGGTTGGAAATATCTATACAGGTTCACTCTTTTTAGGGCTTTTGTCTCTTCTTGAAAACTCTGATAGTCTCAAAGCAGGAGACAAGATTGCTCTCTACAGCTACGGAAGTGGTGCGGTTTCTGAGTTCTTCAGTGTGGAATTGGTTGAAGGATACGAGAAACAGTTACTGGAAAATCGTCTAGAGCTGCTAGACCAACGTCAAGCTTTGACTGTTGCGGACTATGAACGAATCTTTTTTGAGGAAGCAAACTTGGATGAGTCAGGTTCTGCAACGATGTCCGGTTATGAAGGACAAGACTATGCTCTCGTTGAGATTGTAGAACACCAACGTCGCTACAGCAAGGTTGAAAAATAATGAAAAAAAATTGGAATGGATTTGCTAAAAAATCAGCCCAAGAGCGCCTAGAGCTAGTGAAGTCTCAGGCGCTTACTTCTATAGAGGCGCAGGAAAGTTTAGACCGGAATGAAAATCTCAGTCTAGCAATTGCGGATCAACTGAGTGAAAATGTAGTAGGAACCTTTTCACTCCCCTACTCAGTAGTTCCAGAAGTGTTGGTAAATGGTCAAGAGTACACAGTTCCCTATGTAACCGAAGAACCATCCGTCGTTGCTGCGGCTAGTTTTGCCAGTAAAATTATCAAAAGAGCAGGTGGTTTTAGAGCTCAGGTTCACCAACGCCAGATGATTGGTCAAGTGGCTCTCTATCAAGTCCCAGATAGTGACCAAGCTCGTCAGGCTATTCTGAATCAAAAAGCGGAACTCCTTGAGCTGGCAAATCAAGCCTACCCATCAATCGTTAAGCGGGGTGGGGGTGCTCGTGATTTAAAGGTTGAGTTTATTTCTGGAGAGACGGACTTTTTAGTAGTCTATCTTCATGTGGATACTCAAGAAGCCATGGGAGCCAATATGCTCAATACCATGTTAGAGGCTTTAAAACCTAGTCTAGAGATTCTAAGTCAAGGGAAAAGTTTAATGGGGATTCTATCCAACTACGCAACTGATTCATTAGTAACCGCAACCTGTCGCATCGCCTTTCGGTATTTGAGTCGCCAAAAAGATGAAGCGCGTGAACTGGCAGAAAAAATGGTTTTAGCCAGCCAGTTTGCCCAAGCAGATCCTTATCGAGCAGCTACTCACAACAAGGGAATTTTTAATGGGATTGATGCCCTCTTGATTGCGACTGGAAATGACTGGCGTGCCATTGAAGCAGGAGCTCATGCCTATGCAAGTCATGATGGTGCCTATCGAGGTCTCAGTCGTTGGACTATCTATTTGGAAAGCGAAGAGCTCATCGGTGAGCTGACCATGCCCATGCCTGTTGCTACCAAAGGTGGTTCAATTGGTCTCAATCCTCGTGTGATCCTCAGCCATGAGTTGCTAGGTCATCCATCTGCCAAAGAATTAGCTCAAATCATCGTTTCAATTGGTCTTGCACAAAACTTTGCAGCACTTAAGGCTCTAGTTAGTACAGGAATTCAGCATGGACACATGAAACTCCAAGCGAAGTCTCTAGCCCTCCTTGCAGGAGCTACAGAAGCAGAAGTACCTAAGCTGGTAGAGAGCTTGATTGCTGAAAAAACCTTTAATTTAGAAAAAGCCCAAACACTTTTGAAACATTTAAGATCATAAGAAAAAAACTCAGACGAATTCAGTCTGAGTTTTCTTGTGCTTAAATACTTTTACCTGGTAAGAGACTAACTGGTAAGAAATAACCTGTTGTGGCAACTTCTTTACCCTCAATTTTTTGCAGTAGTAAATCAACTGTCAGGCGAGCAATTTCTTCCAAGGGTTGTTTAATGGTGGTGAGATGAGGATAGAAATTTTCAATGAAATAAGTTCCGTCATAGCCAATCACCTTAAGCTGTTCAGGAACTGAGATACCAAGCTCCTGGGCGATTTTGATAATGAGGATAGCTGTTAAATCATCCGATGCAAAGATGGCGTCGGGTTTTTGTTTGGTTAGGATATTTTTGATTTCCATTTCCTTACGAAGGGGAGAAAAATCACTGGAAACATTGATAATAGGAGCCTTTGGTAAGATCGAAGCAAAACCTGCATGACGCAGTCCAGTTGGAGAGTTGGAATTGTCATTACCTGTAATCATGATGATCAATTTGGCTCCGGTTTTAGCCAAGGTCTGAGCAGCTAGGACTCCGCCAGCGTAGTTGTCAGAAGAAACGACAGGAATATCTGGAGATAGGTTCCGGTCAAAGGAGATGATAGGAGCCGTCACGCGATTGTAATCTTCGATACCTAAGTTATGACTTCCTGAAATGATACCGTCCACCTGATTAGCTTCCAACATTTCGATGTATTCTCGCTCTTTTTCTGAATCGTGCTCGCTATTACAAATGATCGTCTTATAGCCTTTTTTGAAGAGTTCGTGTTCCAATTTATCAATCAATTCAGCATAGAACACATGGCTAATTTTAGGGAAAATTAGTCCAATTAATTTGGCAGATTTTCCTTGAAGACTGCGAGCTAGGTTGTTAGGTTTATAGCCCAGTTCACGCATAGCATCCTTAACTTTTTGAATGGTTTTTTCTGACAGATAACCCTTTTTATTGATGACACGTGAAACAGTAGTAGGGCTGACGCCAGCTAATTTTGCGACATCAGTTAGTTTTGCGACCATATTCTAATACGTAGTAAGTTCCAGTTGGGTTTCCAGATTTAATGAGAATTCCATTTTGATCCTTATCTGGGAAGACACGGCCAGAAAATACTTTTTCTCCTTTATTGATGAAAATTTCAAAAACTGAGTTGTCAATGAAGATATTGACAGTAGTAGCTTGGTTGTCAATAGGACATGAGCGACTAGTTCCAAATTCTTGAGCATATTGCTCACCTGCTTGACTACGGTCAACGGTTACTTGGCCATTTACAAGGTCAAAATTGATAGATAGCCCCTTGCCGTCTTTATCAGCAAAAAGGACGATTTCACTTTGGCTATTGGCTTCTAAGTTAAGCTCAAGTTCGTAGGTGTTTTTGGTTTCAGAACGATTTGAAAATTCCTCTTCTGAAGCACGGAGTTCTTTGATAGCAGCTACAGGATACTGATAGAGTTTGCCATCCTTAATGGTAAGTTCTTTGACTAATGAGAAGGTTCCTTGATGATCGAAACGGTCAGATGGATAAGAAACGTCTGGTAGACCAAGCCAGCTGACTGCCAGGGCGCGACCATCAGGAGCATTGAAGGCTTGAGTGGCATAGGCTTCAAATCCATAATCAAGATTGTGAAGTTCAGACACATCTACCATACGAGCATTTCTGGATCAAAGGAAGCGCCGATTTTATACATATTTGGATAGATATTGTCATAGTCAAGAACCTTTTTATCCAAACCTTGTGGGCAGTAAAGAAGGACAGGCTGTTCCTTGATAAAGACTAAATTTGGGCACTCCATCATGTAAGCAGTGCGGTCATTGTTAAAGTCAAGGTCTCCGACTTCTTGCCAGTTAGTGTAATCATTATCGACAGCCTTGTAGAGACGGACAAATCCTTTTTTCTCCAAATCTTGACCGCCAACGATAGTGTAGTATTGACCTTTAAAGTTAAAAATCTGTGGATCGCGGAAGTGGTCAGTAGCATCAGCAGGTTGATCAATCAGGATTTTGTCAATCTTTTCAATCTTTCCATCCTTGTCCACTAAGGCACCAATTTGATAAGGGTGGCGAATCCAATTCTCATCACGAACATTTCCTGTATAAAATAAGAACAATTGATCCCCAAACTGCATGGCAGAACCTGAGTAAGCACCGTGGCTATCTAATGGAGTATCAGGAAGAACTTTAACTCCAGTTTCTGAAAAATGAACTAAATCATCACTTTCAAGTTGAACCCAAGATTTTAAACCATGAGCTGCTCCGAAGGGGAAGTTTTGGTAAAAGACAACCCACTTGCCATCGAAATAAGAAAAACCATTTGGATCGTTTAAAAGACCTTGCTTGGGTTCGATGTGATAGCTTGTATGCCATGGAGACTGAGCCATATTTTCTTGAATTTGTTTGATTTCTTCTTGAGTCCAATCTTCATAGCGTCTGTAGCGACGTTCCGTTGTCCATTCCATTTATATTCCCTCCATAATTTCTACTATCTTAATAGTAAACGTTTCCTTTTAAAAAATCAAGTCTTTTATATCGGATTTAAGAAAAAAATATCAAACGATTGACAGAGAATAAAGGCGGTGTTTTATGAAAATGAGTGAAAAAATGAAAGTTTTTGAAAATTCTATATACAAAAATATGCAATAGTAGGCGTTTTAAAGAGGATTTTACTAAGAAGGTAGCAAAAACAATCAAAAACTTTAAAAATCAAAAACTTTTTTCTGCAAAACGCTTGACATATTTTTGAATCGTGATAAAATAATACTCGTAGGGCGAATAAATCGCTTTCAAATAAGAACAAATTTTTTATAAGGAGATTTTTGCAAATGACCAATACAGAAATTGCAAAAAAAGTCATCGAAGCCTTGGGTGGACGTGAGAATGTCAACAGTGTAGCTCACTGTGCTACTCGCCTCCGTGTTATGGTAAAAGATGAAGCGAAAATCAATAAGGATGCTATCGAGAACTTGGAAAAAGTTCAAGGGGCTTTCTTTAACTCTGGTCAATACCAAATCATCTTTGGTACTGGTACAGTAAACAAGATGTACGATGAAGTCGTAGCTCTTGGTTTGCCAACATCTTCTAAAGAAGATATGAAGGCAGAAGCTGCTAAACAAGGGAATTGGTTCCAACGTGCTATCCGTACTTTCGGTGACGTCTTCGTTCCAATCATTCCAGTTATCGTAGCGACTGGTCTTTTCATGGGTGTTCGTGGTCTCTTGACTGCTCTTGGAATGACACTTCCAGAAGATGTAACAACTTATACTCAAATCTTAACAGATACTGCCTTTATCATCTTGCCAGGTTTGGTTGTTTGGTCAACATTCCGCGTATTCGGTGGGAACCCAGCGGTTGGTATCGTTCTTGGTATGATGCTTGTTTCTGGTTCACTTCCAAATGCTTGGGCCGTTGCGTCTGGTGGTGAAGTAACTGCAATGCAATTCTTCGGATTTATCCCAGTTGTTGGTTTGCAAGGATCCGTTCTTCCAGCCTTTATCATCGGGGTTGTCGGAGCTAAATTTGAAAAAGCTGTTCGTAAAGTGGTTCCAGATGTTCTTGACCTCTTGGTAACACCATTCGTAACACTTTTGGTAATGTCTATTCTTGGTTTGTTTATCATCGGACCAGTCTTCCACGTTGTTGAAAACTACATCCTTCTTGGAACAAAAGCACTCCTTAACTTGCCATTCGGCCTTGGTGGTTTCTTAATCGGTGGAGTTCACCAATTGATCGTCGTATCAGGTGTTCACCATATCTTCAACTTGCTTGAAGTTCAATTGCTTGCTGCTGACCATGCTAACCCATTCAACGCTATCATCACAGCTGCTATGACAGCTCAAGGTGCTGCGACTGTTGCGGTTGGTGTGAAAACTAAAAATCCAAAACTTAAAACGCTCGCTTTCCCAGCTGCTCTTTCTGCCTTCCTAGGTATTACAGAGCCTGCTATCTTCGGGGTTAACTTGCGTTACCGTAAACCATTCTTCCTTTCATTGATTGCTGGTGCCATCGGTGGTGGACTTGCTTCAATCCTTGGACTTGCTGGTACAGGTAATGGTATCACAATCATCCCAGGTACAATGCTTTACATTGGTAATGGACAACTTCTACAATACCTATTGATGGTAGCTGTATCATTTGCACTTGGTTTTGCTCTTACTTACATGTTTGGTTACGAAGATGAAGTAGAAGAGGTTGCAGGAGCAATTTCTGAAGCTGAAACTGACCGTTTAACAGAAGAAGCAGTAACTGGTAATCTTGTTTCACTTAGCGAAGGTGTCATCCAAACACCAATCGTTGGTGATGTTGTTGCTCTTTCAAATGTAAATGACCCGGTCTTCTCAAGCGGAGCTATGGGACAAGGTATCGCTGTGAAACCTAGCCAAGACGTTGTTTATGCACCAGCTGATGCTGAAGTGACAATCGTCTTCCCAACAGGTCATGCTTATGGTTTGAGAACAGCTAACGGTGCTGAAATCTTGATCCACGTTGGTATCGACACTGTTTCAATGAACGGTGAAGGCTTCAACCATAAAGTTGCTCAAGGTGACAAGGTTAAAGCCGGAGATGTTCTTGGAACATTTGACTCAGCTAAGATTGCTGCTGCAGGTCTTGATAACACAACTATGGTTATCGTAACAAACACTGCAGACTTTGCTTCAGTAAATCCAGTTGCTTCTGGATCTGTTGCTAAGGGTGATGCAATTATCGAAGTTAAAGCCTAATAAATCAAAAAAACGAACAAATGTCATGTTTGTTCGTTTTTGCTTGAATGGTAAAATTTACAGAGAAAAAACTAAAATATAGAGTAATCTTCCTTTTAGGAATATGCTATAATAGAGAAAATAAATACAAGAGGTTTATCATGACAAAACTATACGGAAGTTTGGAAGCAGGCGGTACAAAATTTGTCTGTGCTGTCGGAGATGAAAACTATAACGTTGTAGAAAAAGTACAATTTCCAACAACAACACCTATCGAAACTATCGATAAAACTATCGAGTTCTTCTCAAAATTTGAGAACCTTGCAGGACTTGCCATTGGTTCTTTTGGTCCAATCGATATTGATAAAAACTCAAAAACTTACGGGTTTATCACAACAACTCCAAAACCTAACTGGGGAAATGTAGACTTGCTCGGTGCCCTTCGTCGCGCTCTAAACGTGCCAATGTATTTCACAACAGACGTAAACAGTTCTGCATACGGTGAAGTAGTTGCTCGTAACAATGCTGGCGGTCGTATCGAAAACTTAGTTTATTACACAATCGGTACAGGTATCGGAGCTGGTGTTATCCAACGTGGTGAGTTTATCGGTGGTGTTGGTCACCCTGAAATGGGTCACTATTATGTGGCTAGACATCCAATGGATATTGAAAAAGAATTCAACGGTGTTTGTCCTTTCCATAATGGATGTTTGGAAGGCTATGCAGCTGGTCCAAGTTTGGAAGCTCGTACAGGTGTTCGTGGGGAAAACATTGAACTTAACAATCCTGTATGGGATGTTCAAGCCTACTACATTGCTCAAGCTGCAGTTAATGCGACTGTAACTTTCCGTCCAGATGTTATCGTATTTGGTGGTGGTGTTATGGCTCAACAACACATGCTTGATAGAGTGCGTGAGAAATTCACAGCCTTGCTTAATGGCTACCTACCAGTACCAGATGTACGTGATTATATCGTTACACCGGCTGTTGCAGGAAATGGTTCAGCTACACTAGGGAACTTCGTTCTTGCTAAAAGTGTCGCAAAATAAGAATATAGGAAAACTCCCAGCTGAGAAAGTTGGGAGTTTTACTTTAGTCTTTTTCTATTTTCGTTTCCTGATGGAAAATATTTTGCCAAGTTTCGTGGCGGCGCCAGATACTGGTGTGAATGGTGTCACCGACTTGATAGCGGATGAGTTTTGTTTTCTGACTGATCGAGGTTAGATGAAGCTCTTTAATGGCAGATGTCAGTTCTTTTTCAGCCTTATAGGCATCCTTGTCCAGTTCTTGGCCGTCCTGGCGGATATAAATGAAATCTTCTGCTAGTAACTCTTCCAATTGATTTCCTTGGTCAATCAGTTGCTCTCTCATGAGCAATTTTTTATAGACATTATCTAGGATTTCATCTTCAGGGATTGGTGCTGGTTCGATATGAATGTCTGTGTCAAAGACACCAAATCGTTCTGATAACATTGATTCAACCTGGTCCGCAATTTCATGACTTTCAAAAACAGACAAATCTGGATTCATTTCCAGAGTAATGTCTAGATAAATGTTACTTCCGTAAGTACGACCGCGTTGAGATTTGACCTTGCTAATCTTAGGAATTTCCATGATAGCCTTTTGGTAATCTTCGAGTAAGTGTTCGTCAAAACCATCCGAAAGGCTGAAGGATGACTCGATAAAAATGTCATAAGCAGTTTTAAGGATAAAGAAGGTAATGATAATAGCGACCAACTTATCCACGATTGGATAATTGAAACTGCTGGCTAGAATAGCAATAGATGTTCCAAGTGATGTTACGGCATCTGACAAATTGTCCTTGGCTGCTGCCTTAAGGGCTTTGGATTTGGCTTGCTTGCTCAGATGAGTATTGTAGAGATAAACTGCAAACATGATGATAGCAGAGATGACTCCCAGAGTCGCCCCAAGTGGGTCAATGACCGTTTGCTCACGGCTGAGTATCTTTTGAATGGTATCCCGTAGAACATCAAACCAACGTAAAACATGATGATGGAAGTGATGAGACTGGCTAAGTCCTCTATTTTCCAATGACCGAAGCGATGGTCTCTATCTGCCGGTTGGCGAGCCAAACGAATCCCGATGAGGAGGGCTACGTTTCCGACGATATCTGAAACGTTGTTAAAACCATCTGCCACCAAACTGGATGAATGGAGCAGGTGTCCGGTTGCTAGCTTAGCTGCGGACAAGAATAGATAGGTCAAAATGCTGATAATAGCACCACGCTCAGCCAATTTTAAGTTTGAAACCGATTGATTCATCTAACTCCCTTTCTAGCATTTCAGTATGTTTTCATTATACTGGTTTTCCAAGGAAAATTCAAATGGAGGAAGTAAGCTAATTTCACCTCAAGGCTTGAAAACTTCTGAAATTCTGATATAATAGAACTACTCAAGGGAGTAGCTGGCGGGGAACCGCGATAGTGTCGTCATTACGAATTATTTCCGGCACTATATTAAACAGCGAGACTTGTTTTTTTAAAAAACAGGTCTCTTTTTTTGTAAAAAGAGGCCAAAAAAGGAGGAGACTGTTTTGTCAAAAGAACAAAATAAAGACTTGTTTTACACACAAACCGCAGAAGAAGTCCTAAAGAACTTGGACTCATCTATCGAAGGTTTGTCAACTGCTCAAGCTCAAGAACGCTTAGCGACTTATGGTCGTAATGAGTTAGAAGAGGGTGAGAAACGTAGCCTACTAGCTAAATTCCTTGATCAATTTAAGGATTTGATGATTATCATCTTGCTTGCGGCAGCAGCACTTTCTGTCATTACAGAAGGGATGGATGGTTTAACAGATGCTATTATCATCTTGGCCGTTGTTGTCTTGAATGCTGCCTTTGGTGTTTACCAAGAAGGTCAAGCAGAAGCAGCCATTGAAGCTCTTAAAAATATGTCTAGCCCCATGGCCCGTGTTCGTCGTGATGGTCATGTTATTGAGATTGATTCGAAAGAATTGGTGCCTGGAGATATCGTCTTGCTTGAAGCAGGAGATGTGGTGCCTGCTGATATGCGCTTGTTTGAAGCAGCTTCCCTTAAATCGAAGAAGCAGCTCTTACAGGGGAATCTGTCCCAGTTGAAAAAGATGTGACAGGACTTGTTGAAGCGGATGCTGGTATCGGGGACCGTGTTAACATGGCTTACCAAAACTCAAACGTAACTTACGGTCGTGGTATTGGTGTTGTGACTAACACTGGTATGTATACAGAAGTTGGTAAGATTGCAGATATGTTGGCTAATGCCGACGAGACAGAAACACCATTGAAGCAAAGTTTGGAACAATTATCTAAAGCCTTGACTTACTTAATCATTGTGATTGCAGTGATTACCTTCTTGGTTGGTGTCTTTGTTCGTGGCGAACATCCATTAGAAGGCTTGATGGTGGCGGTTGCCCTTGCAGTAGCGGCTATTCCAGAAGGGCTTCCTGCTATTGTAACCATCGTTCTATCTTTGGGAACTACAACCCTTGCCAAACGAAATTCCATCGTCCGTAAATTACCAGCGGTTGAAACTCTTGGTTCAACAGAAATCATCGCATCTGATAAAACAGGTACTTTGACCATGAACCAAATGACGGTTGAAAAGGTTTATACCAACGGTCAATTGCAAAGCTCGGCATCTGAAATTGCGGCTAGCAACAATACCCTCCGTATCATGAACTTTGCCAATGATACCAAGGTGGACCCATCTGGCAAGTTGATTGGGGATCCAACAGAGACAGCACTTGTACAGTTTGGTTTGGACCACAACTTTGATGTTCGTGAAGTCTTGGAGGATGAGCCACGTGTGGCTGAATTGCCATTTGACTCAGACCGTAAGCTTATGTCGACTATCCATAAGGAATCTGACGGTTCTTACTTTATCGCTGTCAAGGGTGCGCCTGACCAATTGCTCAAGCGTGTGACTCGTATCGAAGTCAATGGGGAAGTTCGCCCAATCACAGAAGAAGATAAGAAAGCTATCCTTGCTACCAACAAAGACTTGGCTAAACAAGCCCTCCGTGTCTTGATGATGGCTTATAAGACCAGCAATGAAATTCCAACCTTGGAATCTGAAATTGTTGAATCTGACCTCATCTTCTCTGGTTTGGTCGGCATGATTGACCCTGAACGTCCAGAAGCTGCAGAAGCTGTTCGTGTCGCTAAGGAAGCGGGTATCCGTCCAATCATGATTACTGGTGACCACCAAGATACAGCGGAAGCTATCGCCAAACGTCTCGGTATCATCGATCCAAATGATACAGAAGACCATGTCTTCACTGGTGCTGAGTTGAATGAACTCACTGATGAAGAATTCCAAAAAGTCTTCAAACAATACTCTGTTTACGCGCGTGTATCACCTGAGCACAAGGTTCGTATCGTGAAAGCTTGGCAAATGAAGGCAAGGTTGTTGCCATGACGGGTGATGGGGTTAATGATGCGCCATCACTTAAGACAGCTGACATCGGTATCGGTATGGGAATTACTGGTACAGAGGTTTCTAAGGGAGCTTCTGACATGGTCCTTGCTGATGATAACTTTGCAACCATTATCGTAGCGGTAGAAGAAGGACGTAAGGTCTTCTCAAATATTCAAAAATCAATCCAATACCTCTTGTCTGCTAATATGGCTGAGGTCTTCACTATCTTCTTTGCAACCTTGTTAGGTTGGGATGTGCTTCAACCAGTGCATTTGCTATGGATTAACCTGGTAACAGATACGCTACCAGCCATCGCCCTAGGTGTGGAACCAGCTGAGCCAGGTGTCATGACCCACAAACCTCGTGGTCGTAAGTCCAACTTCTTTGACGGTGGGGTCTTTGGAGCGATCATTTATCAAGGGATCTTTCAAACCATGCTCGTTTTAGGTGTTTACGGATGGGCTCTTCTCTTCCCAGAGCACCAAAGTCATACTGAAATCCATGCGGATGCCCTTACCATGGCTTTTGCAACTCTCGGTTTAATCCAGTTGCTCCATGCCTTTAACGTCAAATCGGTTTACCAATCGATCTTTAAAGTGGGACTCTTTACCAACAAGACCTTTAACTGGTCTATCCCAGTTGCCTTCGTCCTCTTTGTGGTGACAATTTTGGTTCCTGGATTTAACAGTCTCTTCCACGTGTCACACTTGAGTTTGACTCAATGGATGGTGGTCGCTGTAGGAGCGCTCATGATTGTGGTTCTTGTTGAGATTGTCAAAGCAGTCCAACGAGCCCTTGGAAAGATAAAAACGCTATTTAAGCACTATGAAAAGTCATCTTCGGATGGCTTTTTGTTTTAATGTAAAGATAAACTGAAATAATTTTGTGCTATAATCAAGTAGACTGATATCGTATGGAGGAAAGAGTCTTGGAAAAGAAAATTGTAACAGATATCTTGTTTTTGTCGCAGGTATCCCAGCCTGCTAGTCAGGAAGATTTACCCCTAGCAAAGGATTTGCAGGATACCCTACAGGTTAACCGAGAAACTTGTGTTGGACTAGCGGCCAATATGATTGGGGTACAAAAACGTGTCATTATTTTTAATATCGGCATGATTCCCATGGTCATGTTTAATCCAGTCCTTTTGTCCTTTGAAGGTCCTTACAAGACAGAGGAAGGTTGTTTGTCTTTGACAGGTGTAAGGCCAACAACTCGGTATGAAAAGATTACCGTATCCTATAGAGATATCCATTGGCTGGAACAGACCATTACCCTGACAGGATTTCCTGCTCAGATTTGTCAGCACGAATTGGATCATTTGGAAGGGATTATTATTTAGGCTTAAATCCTTGGTAGTCCTAAAAAAATATGCTACACTAACACTATGAAAATTCTAATCCCAACTGCAAAAGAAATGAATACCCAAATCCCTAGTTTAGAGGCAAATCCTTTGCGTCCTGAAAGTCAGGCAGTGCTGGATGAATTGGCCAGATATTCTGCCCAAGAACTGGAGAACTTTTATAAAATTTCCGCCGAAAAAGCGCAAGAGGAATATAACCATATCCAGGCCTTGAAAAATGGAACTGCGACAAACTATCCAGCCTTGCACCTCTTTGATGGACTTATGTATCGCAACATCAAACGGGTCAATCTAACCAAGGAGGAGCAAGCCTATCTCGAAAAACACCTCATGATAACGTCAGCTCTCTATGGTGTAATCCCAGCCTTTGAACCGATTGCCCCTCACAGACTGGACTTTCTAATGAAGCTCAAAGTCGCTGGAAAAAGCTTGAAAAGTCACTGTCAGCTAGCCTATGAGGAGTCAATGAAAGACCAGGAGGTAATATTTTCTCTCTTGTCTTCGGAGTTTGAAAATGTCTTTCCTAAAGAAATTCGTGAGAAAATGGTGACTTTCAAGTTTATGGAAGATAGAGATGGAAAACTTAAAATCCACTCAACCATTTCCAAAAAAGCTAGAGGTGCCTTCTTAACAGCCTTGATGGAAAATCAAGTAACTTCGGTTGAAGAGATTACAAAACTCAGCTTTGCAGGTTTCAATTATCGAGAAGACCTTTCTAGTGACAGGGAATTGGCCTTTGTAAAATAGATTGAAAATAGAGAGAGTGGGACAGAAATCGGTAATTCGTTAGAATTCGATTTCGTCGTCCCACCTCCGCACAGTTGAGTAGGGCTGTAAAAGCTGATGAAATCAGCGTAGTGGAGCCCACTCAACCACTGCGTCTTGCTCGACAATCCATAGACAAATGAGAGGCTAGGACTTTTGTCCCAGCCCTTTTTTTGTGATTTGGTGCTCCTATTTTTAGTTTAGAATGGTAGGAATTTTCTCACAATTTTGGTATAATAGGACTATTAGAAAATTTCGAGGAGACAAATATGTCAGTTAAGATTGCTTTACTTGGATTTGGTACAGTAGCCAGTGGTGTGCCATTCTTGCTAAAGGAAAATAAAGAAAAAATTGTTCAAGCAGCCCAGTCAGAAATTGAAGTAGCTAAAGTTTTGGTCAAAGACGATCAAGAGAAAGCCCGCTTGCTTGAAGCAGGAAATGATTTTAATTTTGTAACAAACATCGATGAAATCTTGTCAGATAAAGACATCACGATTGTTGTTGAGTTGATGGGACGTATCGAACCTGCTAAAACCTTTATCACTCGTGCTTTAGAAGCAGGGAAACACGTCGTGACAGCTAACAAGGATCTTTTGGCAGTCCATGGTGCAGAATTGCTTGAGGTAGCCAAAGCTCACAATGTTGCCCTATACTATGAAGCAGCTGTTGCAGGAGGAATCCCAATCCTTCGTACCTTGGTCAACTCACTAGCGTCAGATAAGATTACTCGTGTTCTTGGTGTTGTCAACGGAACATCTAATTTTATGATGACCAAAATGGTAACAGAAGGTTGGTCTTATGAAGATGCTTTGGCAGAAGCTCAGCGACTTGGCTTTGCTGAAAGCGACCCTACCAATGACGTTGACGGGATTGATGCGGCTTACAAGATGGTCATCCTCAGTCAGTTCGCCTTTGGAATGAATGTTAAATTTGAAGATGTAGGCCACCAAGGAATTCGCAACATCACTCCAGAAGATGTAGCAGTAGCTCAAGAACTTGGTTATGTTGTGAAATTAGTTGGTTCTATCGAAGAAACAGCATCTGGAATCGCTGCTGAGGTTACACCAACCTTCCTTCCTAAAGAACATCCACTTGCAAGTGTTAACGGTGTTATGAATGCTGTCTTTGTGGAGTCTATCGGTATTGGCGAGTCTATGTACTATGGACCAGGTGCTGGTCAAAAACCAACTGCAACAAGTGTTGTGGCTGATATTGCCCGCATCGTTCGTCGTTTGAATGACGGAACAATTGGAAAAGCCTTTAATGAATACAGCCGTCCAGTAGTCTTGGCTAAGCCAGAAGATGTCAAAGCTAACTACTATTTCTCAATCTTGGCTCCAGATTCAAAAGGTCAAGTCTTGAAATTAGCTGAGCTCTTTAATGCGGAAGATATTTCCTTCAAGCAAATTCTTCAAGATGGTAAGCAAGAAGGCAAGGCTCGTGTCGTCATCATCACTCATAAAATCAACAAGGCCCAGCTTGAAAATATTACAGCAGCTTTGAAGGCGGTAGCCGAGTTTGAACTTCTCAACACCTTCAAGGTTTTAGGAGACTAAGATGAAGATTATTGTACCTGCTACAAGTGCCAATGTGGGTCCTGGTTTTGACTCGGTTGGAGTAGCTGTAACTAAGTATCTAGAAATTCAGGTTTGTGAGGAACGTGAAGAATGGATGATTGAGCACCAATTAGGCAAATGGATTCCACGTGATGAACGTAATCTTTTGCTGAAGATTGCTCTACAAATTGATCCAGACCTCCAACCTAGACGTCTGAAGATGGTCAGCGATATTCCGCTTGCGCGTGGACTAGGTTCATCGAGCTCGGTCATCGTTGCTGGGATTGAACTGGCAAATCAACTCGGAAACTTGAAACTAAGCAAACATGAAAAATTACAATTGGCGACTAAGATTGAAGGGCATCCTGATAATGTTGCGCCAGCTATCTATGGTAATCTAGTCATTGCAAGCTCAGTCGAAGGTCAGGTTTCAGCTGTTGTGGCGCCTTTCCCAGAGTGTGCCTTTCTAGCTTACATTCCAAACTATGAATTGCGAACTCGAGATAGTCGTGGTGTCTTGCCTAAGAAACTCTCTTACAAGGAAGCCGTTGCGGCAAGTTCTATCGCCAATGTGGCTATTGCAGCCCTACTGACTGGAGATATGATCAAAGCAGGCCAGGCGATTGAGAGTGACCTTTTCCATGAGCGTTACCGTCAAGAACTGGTGAGAGAATTTGCGACGATCAAGAAAGTTGCTAAGAGAAATGGTGCTTATGCTACCTACTTGTCTGGTGCTGGTCCGACTGTTATGGTCTTGGCTGATCCTGACAAGATGCCTAAGATTAAGGCTGAGCTTGAAAGCAACCCTTCAAAGGCAAGCTTCATGATTTGCAAGTAGATACACAAGGCGTTCGCGTCGAAGCAAAATAAACGGAACAATAGGATGGGGAAACTCTCTATTAGAGGGCTTCCTGTCCTTTTTTTGAAAATGAAATACGGGATATAAATTGTTTCCCGTGTTTAACGGCCGACAGACGGTCAAGGAGGATTTGAAATGGCAGAAATATATCTAGCAGGTGGTTGTTTTTGGGGCTTAGAAGAGTACTTTTCCCGTATTTCAGGAGTGTTGCAAACAAGTGTTGGTTATGCCAATGGTCAGGTAGAAACTACTAATTATCAATTAATTAAAGAAACAGATCACGCAGAGACTGTGCAAGTCGTCTACGACGAAAAGGTGGTATCGCTTCGTGAGATATTGCTCTATTATTTCCGAGTTATCGATCCCCTTTCTGTCAACCAACAAGGGAATGACCGTGGTCGTCAGTACCGCACAGGGATTTATTACCTAGATGAAGCTGATCTACCAACGATCAATACAGTAGTTCGCGAACAAGAACTCCTCATCGGTCGTAAAATTGCAGTGGAAGTGGAGAAACTACGTCACTACATCCTGGCTGAAGACTATCACCAAGACTATCTCAAGAAAAATCCTGGTGGTTATTGCCACATTGATGTGAGGGATGCTGAGAAACCACTGATAGATGCCGCCAACTATGAAAAACCGAGTCAGGCAGTTTTACGAGAAAGTTTATCAGAAGAGTCTTACCGAGTTACCCAAGAGGCTGCTACGGAAGCTCCTTTTAGCAATGCTTATGACCAAACTTTTGAGGAAGGAATTTATGTCGATATCACGACTGGGGAGCCTCTCTTCTTTGCCAAGGATAAGTTTGCCTCTGGCTGTGGTTGGCCAAGTTTTAGCCGACCAATTTCTAAAGAGCTTATCCATTACTATCAAGACTTGAGTCACGGCATGGAGCGTATCGAAGTCCGTTCCCGTTCAGGGAATGCTCATTTGGGTCATGTCTTCACAGATGGCCCTCAGGAACTAGGTGGTCTTCGATACTGTATCAATTCTGCATCCTTACGTTTTATCGCTAAGGATGACATGGAAGCAGCTGGCTATGGCTACCTACTTCCATATTTGAACAAGTAGAAAAGAGAGAGTGGGACAGAAATCGGTTATTCGTTAGAATTCGATTTCGTCGTCCCACCTCCGCACAGTTGAGTAAAACTCAATGAAAATCAAAGAGCAAACTAGGAAGCTAGCCGCAAGCTGTACTTGAGTACGGTAAGGCGACGCTGACGTGGTTTGAATTTGATTTTCGAAGAGTATAAGGCTGTAAAAGCTGATAAAATCAGCCTAGTAGAGTCCACTCAACCACTGCGTCTTTCTCGACAAACCAAAGACAGTTGAGAGGCTAGGACTTTTGTCACACTCTCTTCATTTTGGAAATAGAAGGGACACATGAAACAATTACTTTCTTACTTTAACCCCTACCTCAAGGAGTCATTTCTAGCGCCCTTGTTTAAGTTGCTAGAAGCCGTTTTTGAACTCTTGGTTCCCATGGTGATAGCTGGGATTGTCGACCAATCTATCCCTCAAAAAGATCAGGGCCACCTCTGGATGCAAATGGGTTTCCTCTTTGTTTTTGCGGTTATCGGCGTTTTGGTAGCCTTAGTTGCTCAGTTTTACTCAGCCAAGGCAGCAGTAGGATTTGCCAAGGAGTTGACCAATGACCTCTATCGTCATATTCTTTCCTTGCCCAAGGACACTAGAGACCGTTTAACGACCTCGAGTTTGGTGACGCGTTTGACTTCAGATACCTATCAGATTCAGACAGGGATTAATCAATTTTTACGCCTATTTAAGGGCTCCTATTATTGTTTTTGGTGCCATTTTTATGGCTTATCGTCTCTCGCCTGAATTGACCTTCTGGTTTTTGGTCATGGTTGCCATTTTGTCCTTTGTCATTGTCGTATTATCACGCTTGGTCAATCCTCTCTATAGTATTTTGAGAAAGAAAACAGACCAGCTGGTTCAGGAGACACGCCAACAGATACAAGGTATGCGTGTGATTCGTGCCTTTGGCCAAGAAAGACGAGAAATCGAGAACTTTCAAGTACTTAATCAAGTCTATACGGCTATCCAAATGAAAACAGGCTACTGGTCCAGTCTCTTGACCCCCTTGACCTATTTGATTGTCAATGGAACTTTGCTGGTGATTATCTGGAATGGTTATATTTCTATCCAGGGGAGGCTGGCTCAGTCAAGGTGCCTTGATTGCCTTAATCAACTATCTCCTGCAAATCTTGGTAGAGTTGATCAAACTGGCCATGCTCATTAATTCACTCAACCAGTCCTATATTTCTGCCAAGCGGATTGAAGAAGTCTTTGCTGAAGAACCTGAAAATATACTGGCAGAAATTGCTCAAAAAGAAACTTCCTCGAACCAGTCCTTACGAGTTGAACATTTGAGTTTTACCTACCCAGATGCTGCTCAACCATCCTTGCAAAATCTTTCTTTTGCTATGCAACAAGGACAAATTCTTGGGATCATCGGGGGAACTGGTTCTGGTAAGTCAAGTTTGGTACAGGTCCTACTTGGCCTCTATCCGGCAGATAAGGGAAGCATTTCCCTTTATCGAGATGGACGTAGTCCTCGCAATATTTCTGAATGGCGGTCTTGGATGGCTTATGTCCCTCAAAAAGTTGAACTCTTTAAGGGAACCATTCGTTCCAACTTGACTTTGGGTATGGAAGGCCCTGTCTCAGACCAAGAACTCTGGCAGGCTTTAGAAATTGCCCAGTCCAAGGATTTTGTCAGTGAAAAGGAAGGACAGCTGGACGCAGAGGTTCAAGCAGGCGGTCGTAATTTCTCAGGTGGACAAACAACGTTTGTCTATCGCCCGAGCAGTTTTGCATCGAGCACCATTTCTTATCTTGGATGATGCGACTTCGGCTCTTGATACCATTACTGAGTCCAATCTTCTGAAGGCTGTTCAAGATAACCTACCTGACACTAGCTTGATCTTGATTTCCCAACGAACTTCAACCTTGAAGATTGCAGATCAGATTCTTCTTTTGGAAAAAGGAGAACAATTAGCACTTGGAAATCATGAAGAATTGATGGAGATTAGCCAAGTCTATCGTGAAATCAATGCATCCCAACATGGAAAGGAGGACTAGAATGAAAGGCAAACATGCAAGTCAAACCCTTAAACGATTAGCAAAAGATTTAGCTGGCCATCCCGTCCTTCTTTTCCTGGCTTTCTTGGGTACCATTGCTCAGGTAGCCCTATCGATCTATCTACCAATCTTGATAGGACAGGTGATTGACCAAGTCCTAGTCGATGGTTCATCCCAGCTATTTTGGCAGATTTTCCTTCAGATGATTTTGGTGGTCATTGGGAATACGCTGGTACAATGGGCCAATCCTCTCCTCTATAATCGACTGATTTTCTCCTATACCAGAGATTTGCGCGAAAAAATCATTGAAAAGCTCCATCGTCTTCCGATTGCCCTTGTAGATAGACAAGGTAGTGGGGAAATGGTCAGCCGTGTAACGACAGATATCGAGCAGTTGGCAGCGGGTCTGAATATGATTTTCAACCAATTTTTCATAGGAGTTTTGATGATTTTGGTCAGTATCCTTGCTATGCTCCAAATCCATCTATTGATGACTCTCTTGGTTCTGCTCTTAACACCTCTATCTATGGTCATTTCACGCTTTATCGCTAAAAAATCCTACCATCTCTTTCAAAAGCAGACAGAGACTAGGGGGATTCAGACTCAGTTGATAGAAGAATCCCTCACCCAACAGAATATTATCCAATCCTTCAATGCTCAGGAAGAATTTATCGAGAGACTTCATGAGGCAAATGACAACTACGCAGGTTATTCTCAGTCGGCTATCTTTTATTCATCGACAGTCAATCCTTCCACCCGTTTTGTCAATGCCCTCATTTATGCCCTACTAGCTGGTGTTGGAGCCTTGCGCATCATGGCGGGTTCTACTTTGACGGTTGGGCGTTTAGTGACCTTTTTGAACTATGTGCAGCAGTACACTAAGCCTTTTAATGATATTTCATCAGTCTTGGCTGAGTTGCAAAGTGCCTTGGCTTGTGCAGAACGTGTTTATGCTGTTCTAAAAAGTCCAGAGGTTACAGAAACTGGTCTTAAAGAATTGAACAGCGACCAAGTCAAGGGAGCTATTTCCTTTAAACATGTTTCTTTTGGTTACAGTCCTGAAAAGATCTTGATTAAGGATCTGTCTATTGATATTCCAGCTGGTAGTAAGGTTGCTATCGTTGGACCAACGGGTGCTGGAAAGTCTACCATTATCAATCTCCTCATGCGTTTTTACCCGATTAACTCAGGAGATATTTTGCTAGACGGTCATTCTATTTACGACTATACTAGAGCATCTCTTCGACAGCAGTTTGGGATGGTATTTCAAGAAACTTGGCTCAAGCAGGGAACCATTCATGACAATATTGCTTTTGGATATCCTGAAGCAAGCCGAGAGCAGGTCATTGCTGCAGCCAAGGCAGCAAATGCGGATTTCTTTATCCAACAATTGCCACAGGGATATGATACCAAGCTTGAAAATGCAGGTGAATCTCTATCTGTCGGTCAGGCTCAGCTCTTGACCATTGCCCGTGTCTTTCTAACCATCCCTAAGATTTTGATTTTAGACGAAGCGACCTCCTCAATCGATACTCGGACAGAGGTGCTGGTTCAGGATGCCTTCTCCAAACTCATGAAGGGGCGGACAAGCTTTATCATCGCCCACCGTTTGTCGACCATTCAGGATGCTGATTTGATTCTTGTCTTGGTAGATGGAGATATTGTCGAACATGGTAATCATGAGGAGCTCATGGAGAGAAAAGGGAAATACTATCAAATGCAGCTAGCAGCAGCCTTTAGCTCAGAGTAAATGGTAAAAGGTTTTTAAAGACCATAAACAAACAAGAAAAGTTGCCTTCGGGTGACTTTTTTGTTACAATAGCTAGAAAAATTGTGATATCTAATACTCAATGAAAATCAAAGAGCAAACTAGGAAGCTAGCCTCAGGGATTGCA